>Ga0208789_1000032_pt1 | contig 269625 bp, 207 predicted proteins | sample Methanotroph_Enr_FD_187368 | JGI IMG/M metagenome (GOLD analysis project Ga0208789, IMG submission 187368) | Enriched soil microbial communities from Old Woman Creek wetland in Ohio, USA - Methanotroph_Enrichment_5 (SPAdes) (version 2) | ecosystem: Environmental > Terrestrial > Soil > Wetlands... | reverse complement strand
GTGGCGATTGTGTATTCCATAATGTTATATATATTTGTGATAGAACAGGAAGAGCCGTGTGAATTGAGAGGTTCACGCACGGTTCCGTGAGAACGTCGGGGTGAAACTCCCTGGCGTGACTCGACTAGGCACTATTAAAAATTGACACAATATGAGACATAGCAAACAAATAATTTTACTTTTTTTTATTATATCAAATACTTTAGTGTTTGGACAGAATAGTGGAGACAAGTCATTAGAATATTATAATGAAGGGTTAAAAATGTTCCAGGAAAATAAATATAAAGAGTCGGAATCCTTTTTTACTTTATCTGCTGAAATATCACCACATCCAGACACATACTACAATTTAGCATTGACAAAATACAACCTAAAAGACACTTGTGGATTTTGTAAAAACATTAAACTTGCTTCGTTCTATGGGGACAAAGAGGCGGGCAAATTATATGTTACAAAATGCATAAAGCAAGACACTATTAAATATAAAAATGTTCTGTATAAAGACACTATATTATCATCTGTCATTAGTGCAGATATATGCACAAGTGAAAAAAGACAACAATTCTTATTAAAAGACTTTACGAATGAAAGGATAATCGCATTTTACATTTATGAAAGCAATAATCCAAAAGAGGGAAAAAAAGATTACATGATTGAATTCCCCGATGTAAATAAGATACCAGATAATAGAATTGTTTGTGATATCGTTGACCAGTTACCACAATTTCCCGGTGGTGAGGAGGGGCGAGTCAATTATCTAACTAGCCATCTCAAATATCCTCAAATAGCAAAAGAACTTGGAATACAAGGGGTATCGTATATTAGATTTATTATTGATGAAACCGGTCAGGTAAGTTCCGTAGGAATTGCAAGAGGCATTGGTGGCGGATGTGATGAGGAATCTGTTCGAGTTGTTAAATTAATGCCGATATGGATACCAGCAATGCGCGAAGGGAAACCAGTAAGAGTTAATTATCAAATGCCGATTAAATTTACTTTGAATTAATATAACAGTGCCTAACAGCAAGCCATAACCGTTATCTGCAAAGATAAATGCTACAAAAAAGTTAAGAATGAGCTTTAAAAATTATCTTGCATGTATTCTTTTGATCCTGAGTTTCACAACTAAAGGTCAATCGATAAAATTGGATTACACAACAAAAACTCCTGTCATAAAATTCAATTTTAGAGATTTGACTCTTTACACAGATACAGACGCAGTTTTTTCAATTCGAGATTATTCTCCTTATGTATCCGATTATCAATATACTTCTAGGGTAAAAGACTTAATTATAAGCAGCATCAAGAATGACACAGCAACATTCAAAGGTCCCTTTATTCCTTTTAACGACAGCGTTCAAAACCAAATTGAAACTCATTGGCGTGTATGGCTGACAATTAGACAACTCATCATTCAAAATAAAGTGATGATTATTAATTCCAACGGGGAAAAAATAAAAGGGATAAAGATAAAGAATATTAGGGGTAAAGAAAAGTGCCTTGCTGGAAAGGTTTTTATTAACACGGAGACAAAAGAAGAATTGTTTATGTATGAATATCGTTATGCCTGTACTGGATGGCTTTGGGATTACTAAATAATCACTTGCAGGGTTTAGCTAAGCCTTCCTGCAGCGCCAGCCCAACCCGAACCCCTTTTGCCCAGCCCACCCCGCAGCGCTGGTCTGAGGAATCCCTGGTGCAGCCGCAGTAATACGGTATCTGTTAAATTAGCCTACACCAAGCCCTCTTGCATATCTAAAAGTTTTTTATATTTGATGGCGTTTACTATAAAATAAAAATCTTTCATGCGGGAAGAGCGGGTTAGTTGCCAGCCCGGATCGTTAGGCACAATAGAATACTATGACAAAACAACCATGGTTAAATAAGGCTACTGTACAAGCAGCACTTGTAACAACAATTCCCGCATTTATTGTGGCAGTTGTAGCTATATTTTTTTCTTGGCGAAATTCAGATAATCAGATTAAGCAAAATGAGCAATTCTTTTTTAACCAATTACATCGTGACAGTATATTAAACGTTAAGCAAACCCAATTGACTCTTCGACAACTAGAATTAAATAAACAAGAATTAGAATTAGTACAAAAACAGACACACCTAGACAGTACGAATCTATTATTCAGTAAAAATCAAAATGACTTTTTAAATAGTCAAATTAGTATTGCGAAATCAAATAATTGGTTTGACTTTGTTCAATTAGTTTCTCTGATTGGCGAACACTTAGATAAATACTATAAAAATGACTCGACCGATTTTTCGCAAATAAATACGAAAACTCAAGATTATTATTTAAGCAAGTTGAAAAAACAGAGTGATTATGCCTCAACCTTGATTAAAATAATGAAGAGTGGTCTTCGAAATCCACTAATTACAGGTGATAAAGAGATTTGGGATTTGTGGAAGAATATTTTAAATAGTTCAAACGGTATAACTTCAACGATTGATTTTGACAAAAAATATAAGATTGAGATGAATTATATAAACACATATGATTGGAATGAGAAAACCCTAGACCAAATTTATCATGAATATTTCTTACTACAGGTTTTGATACAAGACCGAAAAAAATTACATACTAATTTAATTTACTGGGCCTAATAGCTAAGCCTTCCTGCACCGCCAGCCAAACCCGAATCCCTGTTACACAGCCCGCCCCGCAACGCTGGTCTGAGCAATCCCTGGTGCGGCCGCAGTAATCCCGTATCTGTTAAAGTAGCCGACACCAAGCCCGCTGGCATATTTAAAAGTTTTTTATATTTGATGGCGGTTACTATATAATAAAAATCTTTCACGCGGTAGGGGCGGGGCAGTTACCAACCCGGATCGTTATGTGGCATATTAAAAGACAACTATGAAAAAACTACTTTCTACATTTATTTTTTTAGGAGTTTATTTAAATTCCTTTTCTCAGGCAAATGTTTATCACCAATTCCCAATCAGTAATGCAATCTGGAGAGAATATCATTATGAATACGCATTTCAATCTCCCGATCATGCTTGTAGTGATTATCAAAATGTAATTGATGGAGATACGGTAGTTGGAAGTTTTATATATCACAAAATAAGGTCTTCAGGTAACTACTATCCGTATCCTTATTGTACATGGCCCACGTATACTCCTGGTTTTTTTAATTACTATAGAGGTGCTTTCAGAGAAGACACTCTAAACAGAAAAGTATATTTCCTGCCCGCGGATAGTATATCAGAGTCTTTGCTCTATGATTTTAATCTGAATATAGGAGATACATTACCTACATCATACATCAATAATGAGCATAATGACGTTAGCTATCCCTTTTCCAGTGTTGTAACTTCCGTCGATTCTGTTTTAATTGGTAACAGTTACCGAAAGAGATTTGAGATTTCCGGATATAATTTTCCAAATGTTTTTGGACCTTATGTTTACCTTATTGAAGGTATTGGCAGCACATTTGGATTATTGAGTTGGCTAAGACCCGACCCTGAGGTTCCAATAGGATCAACCTTACTTTGTTTTAATCATTATGGCATTACTATGTTTCCTGATTCCAATTATCAGTGTGATATTGTATCATCAATTAAAGAAAATGAAATTAAGTTAGAACCTGGCATACAAATATTTCCGAATCCCTTTAATCTGACAACAGAAATAGTATTTGACAAAACCTACCATACGGTTGAAATGACTTTTACTGATATACAAGGGAAATTAATTAAAAGTCAAAAGTATTTTAATTGTGACATGATTATATTGGCACGGGAAGGCATAGATAATGGGATTTATTTCCTGAGATTGACATTGGACAACGAATATATTGAAACAAAAAAAATATTAATAACTGATTAATACGCCACATAACTTGTGTCTGTAATCATACCCCGTTTGGTGGTTGACGGAAACTTTGTATATTTTGAATCTTTATTACGTGTGACTCAAACGTGCTTTCTAGTAGGGCACGTTTACAACCACTAATCGTTGGCTGCAATGTTGTGAAAAAAATAGTCATCACATATTTTTTTATTGTATTTGGTTTTCATTTATCAATTGCACAGACCATGTTTGTTTGTAGTGATGGTAATGAATTGGTAAAATATGACATATCAACTTGTTCATATCAGTTAATTGGATATACAAGCAAAGCTATGTTGGATATAGCATTGACACCACATGGAAAACTATATGGAATAGATGGTAAAAGACTTTATTTAATTGATACTTCAAATGCATACACGCAGTTTTTCGGAATTGTGACAGGTGATTTAACATTGGGAGGTTCTTGGATTAATTCATTAGTTGCAATTGATGATGAATATTTATTGGGGGCGGGTACTGGTTATTCTGACACTCTTTTAGAATTTCTGCGTATGATGCCTCAAAATCATTTAGCGGTATAAGTGGGTATTATTCATCTGGCGACCTTACTTTCTATAAAGGATCACTTTATCTTTCTGAGGTTGCTAAGCCTTCCTGCACCGCCAGCCCAACCCGAACCCCTGTTGCACAGCCCGCCCCGCAACGCTTGTCTGAGGAATCCCTGGTGCAGCCGCAGCAATCCCGTATCTATTAAATTAGCCGGCACCAAGCCCGCTTGCATAGTTAAAAGTTTTTTATATTTGATGGCGGTTAGTATAAAATGAAAATCCTTCATGCGGTAGGGGTGGGTGTGTTGCCAGCCCAGACCGTTAGCGCTAATTATAAAATGAAAAAAATAGTAATCATATTAGCAGCGTTGACCATTTGTTTATCTTCAAATGGACAACATGACATAGGACTAAAATTAAACGGTGGATTAAGCTATCTAAATACAAAAATCCAATCAAATATTACAAATCAAAAAATATACTTCTGCCCTTCTGGACAAGGTGGACTATTTTATAATTTTCATTTTCTTGACAAGTATATGGTTGGGGCAGAATTACTATTCATACAAATTGAGGGGAAAGAATATTTTGAAATACCTTTTACAGATGAAACTGGTAATTTGACTGGTGAGTATGGTTCTGAAAATTTTTGGCACCACATTTCATATTTAGGAGTTCCCGTATATTTTGGTTATAGCATTAAAAAGTTTAATATTAATCTTGGTTTTCAAATAAATTTCGCATTGACAGGTAGTGCACGAGAGAAAGGACAAGCAATTTATCATGGTGACCTGTCCACATGGGAAAATAAGTATTATACTCTTGGTATTGATAGATATGATTTTGGTCCTCGGGCTGGACTTATTTTCAATCTCTCAAAAAGACTATCAATCGAGACAAACTATTATTATGGCTTAAATAATATTCTTAAAAATCATTTAGGAACATGGAAATGGAAGGTGCAACAATTAACAGTTGGCCTGCGATACAAACCATTTATTATAGATGGACAAAAAAATAACTAGCGGTAATAGTTAATCCTTCCTGAGGCGCCAGCCCAAGCCGAAGCCCTGTTGCACAGCCCGCCCCGCAGCGCTGGACTGAGGAATCCCTGGTGCATTTAAGGAAGAACTAGTACCCCCGGCGACTTACACACATGTCACCGAAAAAAGTATACAAAATATTAAAAGTCCGTTCGACGAATTGAATATATATTTATATTTGTGTATGGGCGATTGTTAATATGTCAGTTTTTGACATCAAGCCAACAGTCCTTCGTTAACGTGGTACAATAAGGGGGGGCACACATAAGTAGTTAGCAATTATAATTAAGAAATGAGAAAACTCCAATTTTTACTTGTAGCAACTTTACTGCTAATTTCATGTTCAATTGACTTTTCAAAAAAAAACAATTCTCAGGAATGCATTAAAATTTGGAATAATTACTTGAATAGTTGGGGTAATTCTGAAGATATCGCCAAAATCGAAAGTGCAATTATGACAACTCGATATTCTACTAATGAAGGTGTAGGTGAAGATAAGGTAATTATTAAATATCCAGATAGACTTGTACATGAAATGACTCTTCCTAATGGTTGCCACGTAAAGCACATTTTAAATAGAAATAAAGCAATTTCTATATCGTTCGAAGGGGTTAAACCTTTGGACAGCCAATTTATTATAGATTATAAGGAAGCTGCATTAATAATTCCAGAATTTCATTTTCAAAAACTAGGTTATAAGTTTAATTTGTTAGACGATGAAATTATTAAAAATCGTTTATGCTATAGAATAAAAATTGAAAAACCACAAAGCTCTTCTGTATACTATATAGTTAAAGATTCTTTAAAATTGGTAAAAGCTGTATATAAAGACTACGTAATTGAGGTGATTGAAAGTAAGCGTTTTTCTGGAATTCTCCTTGCATGTAAAGTGAAATACATGTCATCTAGAGACACAATGCTACTTGACACCGATTTTCAATTTAATGTTGACGTAAACGATAGTGTCTTTAATATTAAATAATTACAATTGCTAACAGGCTTCTGCTTTCAGTGGCCTGGATGTGGTTCGTAGGGTGGAGGGTAGGGAAGTATAAATTAAAAGCGGCTATGCCTGGTGGAAAGTGCAGTGGATTAACATCGCCACCGAAAAGAAGCAGCCAAAACGTTAGCAACAGCAATATGAAACGATTATCCCAATATATCATCCTGACTTTTTTGACATTATTCTTAATTGCTTGTGGACACTCCAACAAAAACATTAAAACCAGAAATCAAGAATCAAGACAGACGGGTGAACTAATAAAAATTAATTTTTCTGACACAAACTATCTTGACTTACCGCTTTATGCTAAAGACACAGTAACTAAAGACGGTTGGGCTATTAAATATTTCATTAAAGGCGATAGTTCAAAGTATAATGACATATGGATTCAATGTAAAAAAGGTAATTTAACTGGAACCTATCAAGGCAAAGACCTTTTACAATTTAGACGATATTTTATTCCCGTTTTCGCTGGAGAGACAAACTCATTTATTTATTTTACTCACGGCTGTGCAACAGACTGTTCTGCCCTACTGGTGTTTTCAAAAGACAACCCAAACCAGTTTATGGATTATGAAAGTGTTGTAGACTACAGTATTAAATTTAATCAAGTTCTTTACTTAACAGATAGTTGCTATAAAAATGAAGATAAAATCTATGACTTGGCTCTAGTTGACCTAAACAATAACAAGACTCATAAAATAACTTACAACAATATTTGTGGAGCAGTTAATAAACCGTCCTGCATTGATACAGTTATTTTCAGTAAAAGTCAGGTAACTATAAAGACAACTTTGCGAAAAAGCATCGAAACTGAACAGGAAATCAGACAAACGAAAATCATTAAGCTATGAAAAGATTTGCTGCTGCTAATAGGGGCTTTGCCTCAGACGGGTGCGGGAAAAACTTGAAACGAATGGAAAATTAATTAATTTCATGGACGGGTTGACACAGCTGGACAGTATAAAGCCCGCCCGCTGCAACCCCCTGGGAAGTTAGGTGTACATTGTAACAAAACTATGAGAAAGATATCTTTCATTTTGGCAATTTTTATAAGTTGTTCAACTGTCTTCGGACAGAATGGAGTAATTAATGGAAACGTATACGACAGGAGGGGAAATAGGGGACTTGCATTTGTGAATGTTTGGTTGGTGGGTACTAAAATTGGAGCAGCGACAGACAATTGGGGTGACTTTAAAATTGACAGTGTGCCTTTTGGAATCTACGACCTAAAGGCGAGCCTTGTCGGTTATGGCGATACAACGATAAAATCCATTAAAATCTCAACTGACACTATTTTGACTGTAAAAATAGTATTGCCACCTCCTTGTGAATATGATAAGCGTAGGAACAATATGACTTGTCCGATATGTAGCAAAAAAGACCAAGTCGTACCTATTCTTTATGGACTACCTATTGGGAAACTTCACCAGAAGAAATTTTACTATGCTGGTTGTATAATAACTTTCTGCGACCCTAATTGGTACTGTAAAAGAGACAAACATAAATTTTAAAGAATTTACTATAAAATAAAAATCCTTCATGCGGGAAGGGGCGGGGCAGTTGCCAGTCCTGACTTAACGTTATGCGGCATCTTATCGAGAATTAAATGACAATTGATTTAGTAAAAAAAAAAGAAGCATCTAGAAAAAAATCACTTGGTGAATTGGGTGAATTATTTGCTTTAAAAGCACTTGTTGATAATAAGTTTGACAGAATTAGAAATCTGAATGACGATGCGATGAACGAAACTTTTGCTGATATATCTTGTGAAAAAGGTGGTGAAAGGTATATTATTAGTGTAAAAGCTAGAAACAAATTTCAAAAAAATGGCAAACTGAATACAAGATACAATCTTGGAAAAGACGTTTATGAAAAAGCTATAGCTTCGGAGAAAAAATATAATGCTCAAGCTTGTTGGTTAGCAATTCAATTTGACCACAACTCATTTTCAATTTATTTTGGACGGCTAAATGAACTAAACGGTAGCAGGGCAATACCGGTTGACAAATGTGAAAAAGGAGTTATAGGTGAGACATGGGTGCATAACAAAAGACATTATTTCGACTTCGACTATTACACTAACCGAGAAAAATAGCCAATGGCAAATCGCTGGGGAATACCGAAAGACGTTGAAGAACTCGTAAAGCAAAGAGACTTAAGCTGTGTTTATTGCGGAGTTTCTTTTACTAATTCGGTTGTTACTAATAAGACAAGACCAACATGGGAACATATTATTAACGATATTAGAATTAACGGACCTGAAAACATTGCTCTTTGCTGCGGATCTTGCAATGCAAGTAAAGGAACAAAACTTTTAGCTGATTGGTTAAATACTAAATATTGTTTGACTAAGGGAATTACAATAAACAATGTCGCTCCTGTCGTTAAGAAACAACTAAAGGGATAATAAGACCGACCGACTAGCGATGGTTTTGCGTTAGTGGGCGGACAATACGAATCTCAACATTTGAGCAATTAATCAACAACGGTGCTGGCAGACAGTTTATGGTTTCAAAAGCCCACCAACCCACAGCCCGAATCCGTTAGCGCAAGTTTATGAAAAAGCAAATCGCAATTTTATTTACAATCCTTTCGACAAATTTGTGTTTTGGACAAATTCTGAATTTGCCGATTTGGTATGACTTTACATATATTAACCATACAGTAGACAGTTTGCTAAAGGTCGGTACAAATGAAATTGTTATTTTTAGAACTGAGAAAAAAATTGGATCAATCATGAGCGAAGACAGCATTATTGATTGCCTTATATGGAAAAATAATGATTCTTGCTTCATTCGCGTATTAACTCAAGATAAAGTGTTTCCTGTTGTTGGGTTCGTTGATAATAGAATTTTTAATTTCAAGCACAAAACAAACACTTTTGTTACCCAAGACGAACTGATTTACAAATTTGTTGCCCCTTTGACTAATAATAATGCTGTTTTTTATATTTCACCAACTCAACAAGGCTATTACGAATTACCGGACAATCATAATCAATTACCGACAAGGTACGTTCCCAACAATCGGAAAAAAGAAAAAAATAGATTTGATTGGTACGACTTGATTTACCAAACTATCTCAGGAATAAATTTAAACGTTGAAAACTTTGAAAATTACGACAGATATCAAGATTTTGAAATTAAATAATCCAGCCAATAATACTTAAGTCTTCCTGCACCGCCAGCCAAACCCGAATCCCTGTTACACCGCCCGCCCCGCAGCGCTGGTCTGAGGAACCCCTGGTGCTGCCGCAGTAACCCCGTATCTGTTAAATTAGCTTATGCCAAGCCCGCAAGCATATTTAAAAGTTTTTTATATTTGATGGCGTTTACTATAAAACTAAAAAACCTTCATGCGGTAGGGGGCGGGATAGTTGCCAGCCCGGATCGTTAGCAATTATTACAGTGAAAACTAAGGTACATGAAAAAAACCATCCCATTTATTTTGACATTGCTGTTTCTTATGTTGATACCATTCTTATTTGAATCTTGTAAAAAGGATCCAATAGAAAAAGCCAAATACGAATTTTTTAAAGACTTGAAAGGAATATGGACATTATCTGATTATACAGCAAGCGGAAGTGGATGGGGTGGAGGTTCAACTGAAATGTTTTCATATGACGAAAATTCGGTATTTTCTAACAATTGGGTAACATTGACTAATATCCATACTACCTATAACTATCCTAATTCCATAACAGACACAACAGTCGATACGTTCGAATATATTAAACATCTGGACTTTGATAAATACAAAAAAGATATACTTAACTATACAGAATCAACAATAAAATCGGGCACTTTAACAACAAACAGCAATTCGGTAGATTGGACCGATCTAACTATTGACAGCCTCATTATTAAAATTGAAAATAATTATTGTAATTTGATTATTGACGGTTCGAGCAATCTTATAATAACTTATGATGAGTCTTATTACCATACCAGTGGAGGTAATGATTTACATATTAAATGGATTTTTAGAAAGGAATAGAAGTAACAATTGCTAACACGGGCTTGCAAAAATGCCGGTCATGCTTCGTGGACAGGAAACGGATAAAATGAAACTGCATCACTTCGGGAAAGTAATTGGAAACCGGCACATTTGCAAGCCCCAAAACGTCAATGGCAAGCCTAACTGAGCGACATTACATATAATATTTTAACAGATGAAAAGATTTATAGTAATAACGGTTTTTATTTTTTTAACTGTACTTTGTGCGAAATCACAGGTATTCGTAGATTTAAATGCCCAAAGTGGTGCAAATAACGGCACTTCATGGGAAGATGCATATATAACTTTAGATTCAGCAATTATAAATACAGAAGAAGGCGAAATTTGGGTTGCTGCTGGAACATATCTACCATCAATAGAGATTAATTCTGTTTATAGACCATATAAAGCATTTAAAATCGACAAAAAGATTTCGTTATATGGTGGATTTAGCGGGTTTGAATCGAATTTGAATCAGAGAGACATTAGTAATAACAGAACAATTTTAAGTGGTGATATTGGCACAATAGGTAATGATTTGGATAATACTCCAAGAGTTGTAATTATTACCGGAAATAATATTGATTCTACCACAGTTATAGATGGTTTTACAATTGAGAAAGCTTATTATACTAATGGTTATGATTACGGAAATGGAGCGATATATATAGTTTGTGAAGGAAACCCAATAATAAGAAATTGTACAATAATGGAGAACTTTGGGTTTGATGGTTCTGGCATATATGTTAGAAATTGTAATCCATTAATTATTAACAATATTATCACTGAAAATATTGCATTTGAAGGTGCCGGAATATATTTAGCAGACTATTTAGCAAATGCAAGAATTATTAACAATAGAATTACTAATAACAAATGTATTGGAGGCTATACTCATCTGGCAGGTGGTGGAATTAAGATTGAGGCATATAGTTCTCCGTATATTTATGGAAATTTGATAGATAGCAATTATGCCGGTAATTATGGTGGAGGTATTGCAAATGAAAGCAACTACTCTGCAAGTATACTTAACAATATAATATCAAATAACGTAAGTGGTGAAGCTGGTGGTGGAATATATATTGACTTTTCACCTACACAAATTATAAATAATCTAATAATTAATAATAAGTCGACCAATGGAGGAGGGATTTTTGTTAATTATTCTCCTAATACAAATTCAATAAATAATACAATAGTAAATAATTCTTCAATAAGTGGGGGCAATCAAGTAGCTGTTTCAGAAGCTAATATGTATTTCATCAATACCATTATCTATAATAATCCTTCACAAACAAGTGACCCAATAATAATTAGTATTGGACGAAAAGATTGGTTTCCAAAATTTAAATTTTGTGATATAAATGGCGGAATAGATGGGATAACTCTTAATGATATGACCTATTTTGACAGTATTTGGAAAGAGGATAATTTGTCAATTTATCCTGAATTCGTTGATACCGTACATGACAATTTTCAATTGAAAATTCAGTCCCATTGCATTAATTCCGGAATAACTGATACAACAGGATTATATATACCAATAAATGACCTTTTGGATAGTAACCGTGTTTTATATAATAGAATTGATATTGGCTGCTATGAATTTGATAGTCTTATATACAATCCAACTTATATGAACGAAATATTTGAAAATGAGTTTACCATTTATCCTAATCCAGTAACAGATAATTTTACAATATTATGTCCAGATAATTTTTTGAATGCTGAAATAAAAATATATTCTTTTGATGGTAAACTTTTAGTTGCAGATAAAATACTTGAAAATAATAAAATAATAGAAATAAAACAATATAATGCAGGAATGTATTTCCTTAAAGTTAATAGTCCAAGTGGGTACATAATTAGAAAAATAATAAAACAATAAGGCCAGCCACTAATAGCACCTGGCCCCAAGCCGGGTTTTGGTGCCCGCCCGACAGGAAAGTGTATATTTGAGCGGCAGAACCACGCGGCAACTTCGGAGTAAATCTCCCGGCCTGGGGCAAGCTGCGGCACGCTAGCAACCATTTATATGAAACGACTATTTTGCATATTACTAATAATTGAGGGACTTTTTGGGGGTTGTAAAAAGTATGAGGAGGGCCCTGATTTAAGTTTTCGTTCTGCTCATAATAGATTCTCAGGTTTTCATACGCTGACAAAATATACCGTCGATGGTATAGATTCCTTAAGTCAGTACTATGACAGTTTAGGATTGACATTTAATTTTGTACCTAAATACGATGAGGTAAATGACATCTGCTGGATGAATGGTAAAAGAAAAGATGGTGGTAATACGGAATTATATTGGGGCTATGAATTAACTAATAATAACAGGGTATTGAAAGAAATTGGACCTGTTGGATTTAGTCATGGAATAGGTGTATTTAGACCTGGAATTTCTAATGATTGGGAAATAATAAAATTAAAAAAGAACGACATCATCATGAAAAAAAATTACAATGGGAAAGAATATTTAATCGAACTTGAGGTGCAAAACTAATATATCTATTATTTGGCCTCTGACGATTAAAGAATAAATGACTTTCTCAATAATTAATTAAAAATAGGAAAACCGGCTACTAATACTTAATTCTTCCTGCACCGCCAACCCAACCCGAACCCATATTGCACAGCCCGCCCCGCAGCGCTGGTCTGAGGAATTCCTGGTGCAGCCGCAGTAATCCGGTATCTGTTAAATTGGCCGGCACCAGGCCCGCGGGCATAGTTAAAAGTTTTTTATATTTGATGGCGGTTCCTATAAAGTAAAAAACCTTCATGCGGTAGGGGTGGGCCGGTTGCCAGCCCTGACTGTTAGCCACAATTAATGAAAGGCACATGAAAAAGATACAATTCACAGGACTTTTATTTTTGTTTATATCAAGTTCTTTTTCTCAAGTAACTTGTGATACAAACTCAATTATGAAAATCATTAATTATGAATTGAAAATATTTGACAGAGAATTTTCTCGTCCCTATATTTTATCTAAGACAAGTGTCCCCTATGATACGACAAAATCATATTACAAGCCTGACTCAATATATAATACATACTGTTGTGGATATCAGGTGAACTGGAATGATTTTAACTTGCAATCCAAATATGGAAAAGTTGAAGATGATTCTATAAAAGTCAAAGAATATAGTGTGTTTGTTTCGACGCCAATATTTAATGAAAAAATGACAAAATGCCGTTTTATCACAAGTTCGCATTATAGTGAATGGGGCGGAAGCGCTAACATTAAATATTACGAAAAGAAAAGGAATAGATGGAAATTGGTCAAACACACTTTGATTTGTACTTATTCTTAAAGTATTAACTGTGGCTAATACTTAAGCCTTCCTGCACCGCCAGCCCAACCCGAACCCCTGTTGCACAGCCCGCCCCGCAGCGCTGGTCTGAGGAATCCCTGGTGCAGCCGTTGTAATCCCATACCTGTTAAAGTAGCCGACGTCAGGCCCGCTTGCATATTTAAAAGTTTTTTATATTTGATGGCGGTTCCTATATTCCCTGACTCAAAGATATTTGTATCTTTGTATGAAAATGAGGAATAGCCATGAAAACGATTGAACTAAAGAAGGTCTTGATTCATCGAATAATTGAGATAAATGACATTTCATTTCTCAAAGCTTTGAAGACTATTCTTGAATCAAAAACCGCGACAGAGGTTATATCTTTGACTACTGAACAAAGAAACGAAATCATTGAATCCAGGAAAGAAATTGAGCAAGGTTTGTCCATTGAGCATGAACTTCTGGATAAAAAAGTTTCGGGATGGCTAAGCGCAAGATAATTTGGTCTCACAGAGCCGAGATTAAACTCTTTAAGATTCTTGAATTTTACGCCGAGAGAAACAAGAGTAGGGCATATTCCGCTAAACTTTACCAAAGGTTAAATAAAGAGCTTAAAATCCTGCTAAAACAACCCAACGTTGGCTTGAATACAGAAATTGAATCTGTTCGTGGATTAATCGTTGACGATTATATCCTTTTTTATGAATATGACAACGAAAAGATTATTGTCCATTCTATTTGGGATTGTAGGCAGAATCCTGACGACTTGAGAATCAAATAGCAACTAAACCTAATACTTAAGCCTTCCTGCACCGCCAGCCCAACCCGAACCCCTGTTGCACAGCCCGCCCCGCAGCGCTGGTCTGAGGAATCCCTGGTGCAGCCGCAGTAATCCGGTATCTGTTAAATTGGCCGGCACCAGGCCCGCGGGCATAGTTAAAAGTTTTTTATATTTGATGGCGTTTACTATAAAATAAAAATCCTTCATGCGGTAGGGGCGGGGCAGTTGTCAGCATAGATCGTTGTACGCCACATAGAGAGCATTCTGCATAAAAAAAAATATTTTATATTGACTTTTTTTAGTCTAATTGTTTGCGGTTTGATTAATATTAATGGTATCAAAAGTGGATTCGGTTGGATTGGCAGATTTCATTTGCTTTTTGACTTGACTTAGAAATGAATGGCAGTATCTGACAGAGAAATCGGCGAACTATATAGGTATATTAAGATAGTTACACAGATTGAGATTAACCCTCAAAATTTTTTCTTGAATGGATTATAGTGAAATTGCAATTTTGAAAATAATATTTTTTTCATTATTCATCATATTAATAATCGTACAACTTATTAGAACATATCTTATAAAAAGGTATTATTGTTACAAAGAAAGTAAAGACCCATGGATTAGAATATTTGAATATTTTGCCTACAAATTTCCTGATAAAACAAAACTCATCCATGGTAAATATTCAAAATTAACAAGAATACAATCAATATTAAAGGTCATGTTTATTGTTGGACTAGTACTTATTCTTCTTAGTGCTATATTACTTTTGACAGGATTGTTACGATGAGTATATACGGCGTACAACAGGCCTTTGCTTTCAGTGGCGGGGTTGTGGCTCGCAGGACAGAAAAGTTGTAAATTTTAACGGCAGTGCATCGTGGAAACGCAGCGGGTCAACATTGCCACCGAAAAGTAGTAGTCAAAAACGTTATGCATAATAAAGACCATATCAACGCGATCATCAATAATCGAGACAAAACATTTAATAAATGACACCGGAGCAAATAAACAGATGCTTGGAACTAAAAAGAATTCCATTGACTCGTAAAATGTTATTCGATCATTATCAATTAGCTATTGGTATGATAGCTATCGGGGGGGGCGGACTTAACCTATATTTATGGAATGATCTCATTTCTGGTGAGAATTTTTTTCTTGTATTAGCTATACTATTCATAATACCTGCCTTATATATTTTTTTGTATTTAGGCAGAAAACAATTAAAATTAAAAAAGCTTCAGATTCATTTTGAAGACAATAGTTCAGCTTATTTCAAAGCTAAGGGTGTATTTTCATTTTACAAATGGGATATACTAGAAGAGAATGGAACAAATTATATTAAAGCATTAAGAAAAGATTCAATATTTGGGTATCAATCTCCTTGGAAGGGGAGAGCCATTTCTGTTTTTATTAAGCAGGGATATATATATATGATATCCATGTACCATCCGAGCACTCAATCCGATTTTTTAACTGCTAATAAAAGAAATATTATATTATTTGAAAGAAAAATAAATGAATTTACCTTGAACAATAAATGTACATCGACAGATTAATAGATAAAAAATAAAACTACCCACAATAGTTAAGGTTTCACAGTGCCACCTGCCCAACATAAATCCATATTGCACAGCCCGCCCCTTAGCGCTGGTCTGAGAAATCCCTGATGCTGCTTCAGTAATCCCGTATCTATAAAATTAGTTGACTAAAAGTCCGCTTGCACATCTAAAAGTTTATTATATTTGATGGCGTTTACTATAAAATAAAAATCCTACATGCGGCGTGGGCGGGTCGGTTGCCAGTCCAGACCGTTATGCATGAAGCGAGGGTAGCAAAAAAAGTTGACAACCATATTATATTAAAATTAACAATTAAAGCTATGAAAACAAAAAAAATTACTAAAACTTGTATTACACTGATAGCAGTGTTGATGATTACAATGTTAGCAAAACAGGTTAATGCAACAAATTACTTAATCATAGATTTAAATACTATCAGCAATAATGATAGTGTTTATTACTGTGCCGACAGTTACGATTCAATAATGATTATTTCAAACAGCCATAATAACAGCAATAATTGGTATTTTAGTTACACTCAGGAGACTCTTTTAAATCACAATGATACCCTAACGATTTTTTCAGGATCTAATGGATATATAGGCTGGAATAATGATAATTTGGTGTTTAAAGATTTTTTTATTATTCCGATTGCATTTACTTGTTATGGTTCTACCACTATTACTTGCGGAGGTAATGCCTACCTGGATGATTTCATACCTTATGCCGGTCCAGACACTATTACATACAACTGGTTACCGCTAAGCGGGTTGGATAATCCCAATATTCACAACCCGATAGCCAGTCCTGTCACAACAACTACCTATACGGTTACCGCTATATTTAAGGGTTGTGTGGTAATTGATTCTGCCACTATTTATGTTAACCCTTTTTCAATTACAGGATCCGATGGTATGATTAGCTGTGGTGAAAGTGTGATCCTGAATACAACTAATAATTATGGAGGAACAGGAACACTGACTTATTCATGGCTTCCCATAACGGGGCTTGATAATTCGGCTATTGCAAATCCTGTTGCAACTGTTACCTCCGATCAAACATATACGGTTAGTGTGTCATCTGTTAATGGCTGTACTGCAACAGATAGTGTTTACGTTTCGATAATTCCCATGGATGCACCTGAAGTATGCATTGTTGGCGTTGACAGCTCAAATAAAAATATGATTGTCTGGAACAAACCATTAATGACCACTATCGATTCTTTCTATGTTTACAGAGAAACTGATATTACCGGAGTTTATGAAAAAATCGGCACTGTGCCTTATGATTCAATGAGTATTTTTATTGATCAATTTTCTTTTCCCAATATACAATCCAACAAATACAAAATTTCAATAAAAGACAACTGCGGTTTTGAATCAGCAAACAGTGAATATCATAAAACTATGCATCTTGCAATTAATCAGGGTATGGGCAATACCTGGAATCTGATCTGGGATCCTTATGAAGGCTTCAATGTATCAACATATAAAATCTACAGAGGGCCATCTCCTGATAGTATACAACTGATCGGAACCACATCGGGAGGAAATACGCAGTATAGTGATTTTTCTGCACCAAGCGGTTATGTTTATTACCAGGTTGAGGTCATTAGCCCAAATTCCTGCAATCCTGTGAAAACATACAATTCTTCACGCTCAAATATTGCAACAAACAATCCTGATGGAATCCATGAAAATATTGATTCATCAATTTTGTTTTCAATTTTTCCTAATCCTGCAACAGAAAACTTAACGATACAAACTCATCAAAAAGCAATAATTGAAATTTTGAATATTGCAGGACAAAGCATAATGAAAATCAATGATTCAGACACATTTACGATGATTGATATAAAAGATTTGTCAAGCGGTGTTTATATTGTAAAAGTGAGAACGGACAAGGGAAGTGCTGTAAAGAAATTTATTAAAGAATAAGCGCCCAGTGCATAACAGATAAGGCTTTCTGTGCCGCCGCCAGCCCAACCCGAACCCCTGTTACACAGCTCGCCCCGCAGCGCTGGTCTGAGGAATCCCTGATGCAACCGCAGTAATCCCGTAGCTGTTAAAGTAGCTGGCGCCAAGTCCGCGGGCATATTTAAAAGTTTTTTATATTTGGTGGCGTTTACTATAAAGTAAAAAAGCCTTCATGCGGTAGGGGCGGGCTGGTTGCCAGCCCGCCCCGTTAGCTGCATATTTAAAAAAACAATGACATACAATTGGGAAGAAATATTTGAAAATAAATCTGATAAAGAACTTTATGAGATTTATACTGGTAATTCCTTGCTCCCGGAAATGACAATCCCATTTGCGAAAAATGAACTAAGGAAACGGAATTTTGATTTTGACAATTTTGAATTACACAAAGATGAGTGGAGACTTTCAAGTTTAGAAGAAGAAATATTCTTTTTGAAACTTGAGATTCAAAGAAGTACGCCCATTTCTCTGAAAATATACACAATTATTGTTATTGTTCTAATTGTTTTTGCTGTAATTCTAAGTCAAACCTGCAATTTAGAAAACAACGTCTTATTTCTTTCTTTGACAATAGGCATTGGGGTCGTTACGATTGCTATTATAAGTGAAAGATTTATTTATAAAAAAAGAGTTGAAAGTTTAAACAAACTTTTGGAAAAGAAATCTAAAATTGTTGAGAATATTTCAGAAAAGGTGAATTTGAATGAAAAACAACATATACTTGAAAATCTTTCTAAAGAAAATAACGAAAGAATAAAACAGTCATTGTCCATTAATAAAATTCTATTTATAATATTATCAATACTACTTTTATTATATATAGTTTTTAAGTATGTAATATAATAGAGTGACCATGACAGAAAATTACTGCCCCAAATAGTTAAGCCTTCCTGTGCCGCCAACCCAACCCGAAGCCCTGTTGCACAGCCCGCCCCGCAGCGCTGGTCTGAGGAATCCCTGGTGCAGCCGCAGTAATCCCGTATCTGTTAAATTAGCCGACGCCAAGCACGCGGGCATATCTAAAAGTTTTTTATATTTGATGGCGGTTACTATAAAATAAAAATCCTTCATGCGGTAGGGTGCTAACATCTTTATTAACATGTGGAAATCATATCTGATAGGTTGTGTTTGTGTTTTATTGCTTGGCAATATTACCCTTGCACAGATTTACGGTTGCACCGATCCTTTGGCGAATAATTACAATGCTTCTGCCACTCATAACGACGGCACCTGCCTCTACAACGCGGCTTCGCTTGTCCCTGTGTTATCTGTAACGTTGGGAAGCAGCCTTACAGAAACCTCGGGACTCATCAGGTGGAATAGTTATGTCTGGACGCATAACGACAATACCGACATCAATCTTTATGCGCTCGATACGCTTACCGGAAACATCGTGCAAACGTGTGCGCTCAGTGCCGCTGTCAACCAGGACTGGGAAGAGATATCTCAGGACAGCAATTATGTTTACATAGGTGACTTTGGCAACAACGCTGACGGAAACCGCACCGACCTTAAGATACTACGCATCGAAAAGAATTCCATATTGCTTAATGTCCCTGTGATTGACACCATTTATTTTTCGTATGCTGATCAGATTGACTTCTCTCCGGCAGGTGCAAATAATACAGATTTTGATTGCGAAGCGTTTATCGTCACCACCGATAGCATTTTCTTATTCACCAAACAATGGGTAAGCAATAAAACCATTGTATATTCCCTTCCCAAAACGCCAGGTACGTATATAGCAAACCTGCGCGACACGCTCAATGTCGGGGGACTCATCACAGGGTCCACCTACCTTGAGCCGCAAAGGCTTACGGTGCTTTGCGGGTACAGCAATATGTTACAGCCTTTTATTTACCTGCTATATGATTTTACGGGAAATGATTTCTTCGGGGGCAATAAAAGAAAGATTGACCTCTCCCTGTCGTTTCATCAGACAGAAGGCATCGCCACTTCCGATGGATTGAAATATTACATTTCTAATGAGTATTTCACCCAGCCTCCTTCTGTCAACACTCCGCAAAAGCTTCACACCCTTGATCTCAGCACATATTTATCCGGATATCTGACCGGTTCCCCGGAAAACATTCCTGCAAACACGCCCCTGACCGGTTTCCAGATATATCCTAACCCCGCCGGTGAAACCATTACCCTGCAATCGGGCAATGATTTGCTGCCTTTTGATTATCGTATCACGGATATCTCGGGCAGAAATGTATTCAGCAGTAAGATAACGCAGCAAACCACCCGCATTGAACTGAATAACCTGGTTCCGGGAATTTATTTTATCCGCGCGGGGCAAACTTCTGTACGAACAATTAAGTTTGTAAAAGAATAAAACCGGAAGTTTACAATCATTAGGTAAAGGCTTCGATTGTGTATTCCATAATGTTACATATATTTGTGGAATAACAGGAAGGTTCCTGTGAATTGAGAGGTTCATGCTCGGCTGAATGAGAATGCCGGGGTGAAATTTCCGGGCTTGACCCGACTAGCGTTCATATAAGAAAAAACAATGAAAAAGACTTTCTCTCTTGTTGTGCTAATTTTAACTTGCTGTTTTGCAGAAGCCCAGACTTATGTGCCATTCCCTGTATCCAATACAGAGTGGAGCGAAATATATTATCAGGTAGGCCCGTGCGAATACCCATACTGCAAACACAGCTATTTCATGCAAGGCGATACCCTGATTGGTTCGATCCCTTATCATAAAATTTATTATCATGTTGATTCAAATATTGTTTATTTGGCAGGACTACGAGAAGACAGCAAAAGAATATATGCACGCAGTAATTCGGGCGTTTATGAATTATTGATTTACGATTTCAACCTCAATATTGGCGATTCAATAAAATCATATTGCTCCATTTATGATTCATCCTACTTTTTTTGGAACCATGTAACTGCAATTGACTCAGTATTGCTTCCTGACGCTGGTTTCCGTAAAAGGTTTCATCTTAGCTATGGGCAACCATGGATAGAGGGGATTGGTTGTGAGAGTGGTTTGTTTTCTATAATTAATTGCGTATTGTGTGTTTGCTGGAATGAGCTTGTCTGTCTTAAACAAAATGGCACTACTGTTTATTTGAATGAAACTCATGAACCATGTTTCTATTTGCCAGTTACAACCCAGGAGATTGCTTTGGATCTGGCCCGCATAGATATACTTCCAAATCCAACAAATCAAGGATCCTTATTGAATTTTGAATGTAAAAATAGTTTAATTACAAGCATTGAATTTTACAATTTGGTTGGCAATAGATTAAAAGCTGTTAATAATATTTTCTGTAAAAGGACGCAAATATCGGTTGATGATCTCTCTTCAGGTTTTTATTTGGTCAAAGTGCAATTATCAAACAAGGATAATATTATTAAGAAACTCATTATTGAATAAACAGAACGCTGACAGCGCTTTGGTGTTATGCCTGTTGGTGTCCGAACCGATAATTCCTCCCAGTTATGGCGGTACAAAAACCAATCTGGAAACCGTATGTCTTGAATTGATCGGAGCCGGGGGGCCTCAGCGGTTTGCAGAGTCCTTGTAAAATAACTTTTTTTCGTGCAGCTAAAAGTTGAGGAGTATTGTGGCGATGTTTCTGTGGTTTAGAGGGGTATTGTCTTCAAAGGACACCTCTTCTGTTTCTAGCTTCGAGCCAACGGCACTACATCCCGGCTACAATTATTTTTTCTTCCCCTTCAACCTTTTGCATGAACAAAAGGTTGAGCCAAAATTCTAGTCAAAGCCCTGCCTGACTGCGTCACGCAGGCAGGAAAGCTATCCCCCCGCTCTCAAAAAAGGCCGCAAATCACGCAAGGTAGTGCCGAAAATTCCCGCTGGCGGCCTTCTCCGAAAGATCTTCAACGAACACCTTTCTTTGAGTAAAGATTTTCTCGTCCATTTTCGACAGAGCCGGCAGCGATAAAACTGCTGCCTGGCCCCTTGCGGATTTGCAGGCCTTTTTCGATTCACGCCCACGCACGCCCGCTGCTTTGACAAGGCCACCGCACACGCTCTTAGCGGAGTGACTGCAAGGCCAAAACGAATAAATCTCATATATTCATCCTTATCATATGCAGTCATCCCGGACTTGATCCGGGATCCCCTTGACGTTAAAGTAGATGCTGAAACGCCCGTTTGAAGGACGTAGTCGGGCAGGAGTTCAACATGACTTTTATATGTAATGTTATCTGATTCCTCAACTTTTCGGCTTGATCCAATAAAGCGAGTAACTGTAATTTCCAATTGCAGCGAGGTTTCTACGGGCGGCCTGATTGCTCTGAAAGAGCAACCTCCCGGCCCACAGCAATAGCGGCTGCTGAACGAAGGGTAATCCCGGAGCGCTTATTCCATTGCCTTCAGGGCAATGAAATACTGCTCGCAATAAGCAAGCGGAGGGGGCCTGTGCGACCGTGGCGTGAAAGCAGTCCGCGGTTTCGCAAAGCATGCAGTATCTCTAAAGTTAGTAGTCGCTGTTTTTGCGTGCGAAAATTGCCTTGGGCCGGGAAAGCGGTTTTGTTTACTTTTGACAAGACAAAAGTAAAATAAAGAAAATGAATGCTTTACGGATGCAGTGCCGTTGGGAGAAAGATGGAAATAGGTGTTGTGTCCTTTGAAGACAACACCTACCCCTAGGGTTTCCGGCATAATCCGAAAGGTATCTTTTTTACTTTTTTGGCTGTCAGATATCTCTGCTTAATTTTTCCCCTCAACTTTTCAACCTGAGCCAGCTAAACTAAAAGAGAGATCCTCCGCAAACGGCTTTCAGAAGTCGCATACAACGCGGCGTAAGTCCCAAAAGATGCCAGATCTTTTTGAACACTTGCGATTGTGTATTCCATAATGTTATATATTTTTGTGAAATATCAGGAAGCGCTGTGTGAATTGAGCGGTTCACGCTCGGCTGCATGAGAACGCAGGGGTGAAATTTCCTGGTCTGACCCGACTAGGCCAACGTTAAACGAAAATTCTAGCATTATGAAACAACTATCAATATTGATCATAGTTTTAATTTGTTCAAATTGCTACTGTCAAACACCTGAATGTGGCATTGTATCAAAGGGATTTTATTATTACAATGCCAACAATAATGATTCAGCATTGTACTGTTGGAAATATGTTTATTACAACTTTCCTGATACAAGCGCCTGCTATAGAAGAGCAGTCAGTAATATTTTTAATACCTATAAAGAAATAAATGAAAAAGACAGTGCAATTTTATGGGGAAATATTATTTTAAAATCAAATTTCAATGATTATGATCCTGGATGGAGAGGGATAACAAATCCTTATGCAAATTATCATTATTGGACATGTGTTGATTTATCTTTTATTTATGATCAAAAATCTGACTATGATATGGCTTTACATTATTCTTATCTAGCTGACACATTATATGAATATAGATCCTTTAGTGCAACCTCATTTGAAAAAGAAGAAGTAATTATTGCTCATGATAAAGCACGCTTTTATTTAATAAAAGGTGATACCCTTAGTGCTATTTGGGTTCTTGTAAATAAAGCAATTGACACTGATATTATTTTTAGACTTCCCAAAGCCGCTGGACTTACTAATATTAATTTTTATTCAAGTATAAATAAACAAGTATTACCGCTGATAGATAAATTTTATGGCAAACAGAAATTTTATAAACGCCTTGAAAATGCATTAAATGAAATAAAAATCAATAGTATAAAAGTTGGACCTGAAAATGAAAAAGTGGATGCACTCACTGCTTCATTCATTTTATATGATAAAACATATAAGATTGGAACCCTTAACTGCAAACTTAATAAAGAGACATGGAAGTATGAAATAATGAATACTGGTTTTGTAAATGGATTGACCGAAAAGTAATCTTTACGATGCCTGACTTCAGCTGGCTATCACCCCCGTGAGGCGCAGCAACCTGACAGGTTTTTATTATTTCTGAGAGGCCAGAGCCCGGGGGACTAAAGAGCCGCACATTGTACCATGATTCATTTAGCTTCAACACAATAATGCAAAATATAAAATCATATAGTAAGCGTGAAGAAAAGGCGAATTACCTGACCCATGCGTTCGGAGTACTTATGGCAGGTGCGGCTACTGTTGTGTTAATATACAGAGCTGATGCTGCCGGTAACGGGTGGGCTATTGTGGCGTATTCCATATTCGGGTTTGGAATGTTGGCCTGCATGCTGTCGTCAACGATATACCACTATATTCAGAAACCGAAACTAAAGAATGTGTTGCGTCATTTCGATCACGGGAATATTTATGTGCTCATCGCATCCAGCTATACTCCCTTCACCTTGATATTGCTGCGAAACGAAGGGCTGTGGGGGTGGGGACTTTTTATTCTGGTCTGGCTGATAGCCTTCATAGGTATTGGTTTTAATGTCGGCACACTCAAGGCGAATAACAACCTCAAAACTGGTTCATACATACTCATGGGCATGGTTATATTGATCGCTATTAAACCCTTTATAGAGGTGGCTTTGGCAAAAGATTGCCTCGGCGTTTTATATTGGCTGGGGGCCGGCGGTGTATTTTATATTGCAGGTTCGTTCTTTTATGCTTTAGCCAAACACGAGTTTGTACACGCGGTATTTCATGTTTTCGTGCTACTGGGTTTGGCCTCTCACATTATAGCCGTTTATCTGATACCGCTGTAAGTCGAAATTATCCCCCTTTCAAACTGCCATTATCCCAGTGATTTATAAATATGTCACTGAAAAATGTATATAAAACATCCCGAATCTTCTGGAGAAATTAAATATATTTTTATATTTGCCATGGGGCGATATTTCCTTTACACCCCAGTTCGCACGTAACAAATACTAAACTAATAAAAGTTAACAAACATACCTATGAAAAAGACCTTGATACTCCTGTTTTTATTTTCTTTTGTTTGTGCCTTATATTCTCAGGCACAAAAAACCCCTCCTTGTATTGTATTGCTTTTTAATTACAATAGACAGCAAAATTGGGGCAGAGCAATTATTACAATTAAAGATTGTGAGTCTTCTAATCCCGAAGTGTCCTCAATTTCTAAATTTCAATATTATAAAGGCTTGACATTTGAAGGAATATATAAGTCTGATCTTGCAAAATTTCAACATAATAAGGATAGCGTTCTGTTGTTAGCACTCGATTCGTACCTATCCGCATTTTGCATTGCTGTGACAATTTGCGCATCGGAGCCATCGGCTTTAGTAGACGACGACTTATATGCGCAGCAAATAATCAGTAACCTTAATTTGGCAGACTACTTAGACCAACCGGTAATGGTCGGATTGTTGGACTCTACAATTTCAAGTGCAATTACATTACTTTCAGATAGTGATACTTTCGATCCGGATTTAAAGCAAAGTTATTTGTCCGTTTTCAATAGCATTATAGTACGATATGCCACAATCAGGAGAAAGGATTAAGGCTGATTATATTATCGTTTGCTAACAGCAGTCCTGACACCCTGCTTCAACGTAAACTGTCCCTTGCAAATCAATCTGCTTCAGGCGGGACCATCTTCAAATGGTAAAAATTTATAAACAAGTGATGAAATAAACGATGTATCCGGACTTCACCAATCAAGACCTGGCGTTATTAATCCCTGGTTCAATACTTATAATTGCATCTGTTTTCCTGTTTCAATTCAGGAAAAGAAGCGCTGCCTTAGTTTTATTAGTGACCGGCGTTTTTCTTTTCGGTTGTTTTATTGCTTTGATAAATAATTATCTCAGCACAATGGATGAACAATTTCATGCTGTTGTTGCAAAAAACATGATTCATCATCCGTTTAAACCAATGTTTTATAGCGCTCCTGTATTTGATTATGACTATAAAGCCTGGGCTTCAAATCATGTCTGGCTTCATAAGCAACCATTATTCTTATGGCAAATGGCTGCATCAATGTCCATTTTCGGCGTTAATATTTTCGGGCTCAGACTACCAAGTATCCTGCAACATGCCATACTCTGTATATTCATATATCGCATCGGAAAAATTACGTTAAACGAAAAAGTCGGATTTTACGGCGCCTTATTTTTCGGAATAGCAAATTACACGTTAGAAATGGTTTCTGGTATTTACGCCTCTGACCATAATGATGTAGCCTTCCTTTTTTATATTACTGCCAGCATTTGGGCGTGGTTTGAGTATTGGCATTCGGGTAAGCGAAAATGGCTTGTTCTTATCGGACTATTCGCGGGCGGTGCCTTCCTGGTAAAGTGGACAACAGGGCTGCTGGTTTTTGCAATCTGGGGTATTATTATCTTAATCATTAAGGAAAAGAGAATAAAAATCAAGAGTTATCTTGACTTAATTTTAAGTTTTGCAGTGGCGATAATTGTTTTTTTGCCCTGGCAAATCTATACTTTTTATGCATTTCCCCTGGAAGCAAAATATGAATTCCTCATGAATACAAAACACCTGACCGAATGCGTCGAGGGCCAGTGTGGGAACCTTTGGTTCTATTTTGAGAATTTGTCAATTCAATATGGTACTGCCGTAATTATCCCATATTTCTTGTTGCTGTCATTCATCGTTTATGTGATCAGAATTAAATCGCGCGATTTTAAAATTGCTGTTACTGGTATTGTTCTTATTATCTTTTTAGTGTTTTCGATCGCTGAAACAAAAATGATTTCATATACTGCTATGGCAATGCCTGTTGTATTTTTGGCTATGGCCGCTTTCATCGATACGTTGCTTGCTTTCATCTTCCGTTTCCTGAAACAAAAAACACTGCAATGCGTGATTAGTGCGCTCATGGTAATTCTCATTTCGTATTCCTTGTTAAATATCGACAGGATTTACCATAATCATACCTACGGAAAATATGACGAGAATTGGTTATACTGTTACAAGACTACGGAGAAAAATATGATTAATAAAGTCAGGGATACTCTTAAGGGACCAAACTTTATTGTTTTTAATACAAGCTATATGGCATATGGTTATGCCAGTTATATGTTTTATACAGAATATCCTGCCTATTGGTTTATCCCAGATGAAGGCCAGATATTATTACTTAAAAATAAGGGTTATAAAATCGCAATACTCGACTTTGGTGACTTGCCCGATTATATAATGTCAGATACTGATATTACAAAAATTAAATTTGATGTGCGAAAAATTGTTTAGCACAGGCTACACAATCAGCTAGAGAATACCTACGATAAAAAATAATAAACAAAGATATCTATGCAACCTGAAGCCCGGTGCTTCTGAAATTTCTCAATAACAATCCAACCTCAAAATACTTCTTATGAAAAATACCTTTTTACTCCTGGTTTTAATCCTGCTTTGCGGGCGTTCGTATTCGCAAAACCCTTCACCGTATGATTATCAGAATGTCTTTTACTACATCAATAAGGCAGAGTATTACGGTGCAGTGAAGCAACTGGATGCCGTTATTTCCAAGTATCCGAAATCAGGCGAAATGTATTTTTACCGGGGTTTGGTAAAGCATTATATGAACGATATTGTTGCATCAAAAGTTGATTTAATGCAGAGTCAGAAACTGGGGTATACGGAAAATGCCGGCTTTGTCAAGTGGGCGACTTCAACCGCCTTCAAGGTGAAAATATTGTCCAAGCCTTATCAGAAAAAAAACACCCTCGAAGCAAAGAATGGGTACAAGCCGGTTTACGGCCGTAAAGATTCATTGCAGGGCGCCTTGCGTCCGGAACGAACATGTTTCGATGTGTATTTTTATAATCTGACCGTTAAAATCCTTCCTAAATCAAAAAGCATCGAAGGATGCAACCTGATTTATTTTAAAACAATTCACGAAACCAAAAAAATCCAGATCGACCTGTCAGATAAACTGAAAATTACCTCAATCACCTGGAATGGAAAAAACCTGAAATATACCCGGTCGTATAATGCCATATTTATCGATTTTGGCGAAACTTTACCCGCCGGCACCAACCAGATGATCACGGTTAGTTACGAGGGATCGCCCAGGGTATCGCCTTCACCGCCATGGAACGGGGGTTTCGTATGGAAGAAAAACCTTGGCAACTGGTGGGTGGGAGTGGCCTGCGAACATCTGGGCGCCAGTTCGTGGTGGCCCTGCAAAGATCACTTAACGGAAAAACCCGATTCGATGTGCATCAATATCCGTGTTCCGGAAGGATACCAGGCCGTGGCTAACGGCAACCTGCGGTCGTCGTCTGCAACGGACGATCATTATACCAACTTCGAATGGTTTGTCAGTTACCCGATCAACAGCTATTGCGTTACTTTTTATATGGGGATGTTTGTCAATTTTAACGAAACATACACCAATGCGAACGGATCGTATAAAATGGATTATTATGTGTTGCAACAACATCTGGATTCTGCAAAAGCCTATTACAGCCAGACTAAAGATATCGTAAAAGTGTACGAAAAACTTTACGGCGAATATCCTTATAAAAATGACGGACTGGCCATGGTTGAAGCCCCGTATGCCGGAATGGAACATCAAAGCGCTATCGCTATCGGTGATGAATACGGGACCAAAAAGCGCAGGGATTATGATGTGATTGATTATGATTACCTGCTGGTGCACGAAACGGCGCACGAGTGGTGGGGGAATACGGTAACCATGGGAGATATGGCGGATGCATGGATCAGCGAAAGCTTTGCAACCTATTCTGAACACCTCTTTATGGAAGAGAAATATGGATACGACCAATATCTGAAAGTTGTTTCAAAAGGGATGGAATCCATCGAAAATATCTGGCCTTGCGTCGGGGTAAGAGAGGTAAACGACAATTCATTTATCGGTGGCGATATCTATAATAAGGGAGCGGCCATGCTGCACAACCTGAGATGCACCCTCAATAATGACACACTCTTTTTTGAGGTCATAAAGGGATTTTATACGACCTATAAATTCAGGATCGCAACCACGTCCGATTTTATCAACTATGTAAATACGGCAACAGGTAAGGACTTTACGGATTTTTTTACAAAATTTCTGTACGATGCAAAACCTCCGGTATTGGAGTATTCCTACACCCTGAAAAAGGATTCGCTGGTATTTACGTATAAATGGGTTGAAGTCGGCAACAAGTTCACAATGCCTTTCGGGATCATGTTAAACGGGTATAAAAGTATTCGCCTTGAAGGCACTCCGGAGGCACAGACATTCACTGCCCCGGATATAGAAACGTTTTATATTCCTAATGAGAAGCGCTTTATAAGGAATGATTTTGCACGAAATTCTTATACCTATTTCTGGACTTCCTGGAAGCAATAATTATTTTAAAGAGCTGAATAGTTGCGTATATTTGTGTTGGGACCGTACTTTAATTTCGTCCGGAAATGTATTATTGCGGTTATCGGATTTTAGCCTACGGCAGTTCGTTTCCCTGGTCGAAAGGTGGAGCCCGTAAAGGTCGTCAGCATAAATTTATTGCATTATGAAAAAGACTTTCTTTGTATTCTTAATCTTCCTGTCTTCCTTGTCGTTTGGACAGACTTACTTTAGTTTTCCTGATTCAGGTGCCATCTGGCGCGAACATTATTACGATTATGATAGTCAGGACCACTATCAATTCGGAATACTGGGCGATACCGTTCTTCAAACACTGTTGTATCATAAATTATATTACCAGCAATCTTGTCTTAACGACACGGCAATAACCAGCACCAATGCCCTGCTGATCGGCGCGATCAGGGAGGATAGCCTGAAAAGGGTTTTTTTCTATGACCTTGGTTTTTGGGGCGGCGCGGTAGATTCGATCTATAAATTATACGATTTCTCCGCACAGGTCGGAGATACTATAAAGTTTAACCCTTATTATTCGGGCATATTTCCATACCTGATTCTTGACAGCATTGATTCCGTTTGGGCCTATGATCATTACCGTAAGCGTTATCATCTGCAACAGGAAACCTGGATTGAGGGAATAGGCAGTCTCAGAAGCTTGCTCTCAGGGGTGATGGGCTACCCAACCTGCTTTTGTGTTTGGGAAAATGTGTGTTTTAAAGAACAAAATATAACGTATTACCTGAATCCTCCCTTTCTTGATTGTTATGATATGACTTATGGTGTATACGACAATAATAAACCTGAGGAAAAAATCAGGGTGTATCCGAATCCAATCACCTCACTGGGAACAATTGATTTTTCAGAATTAAGCTATCAGCCTGCAATGTTGGAAGTGTTCAATATTTTAGGTGAAAAAGTGAGGGAATATAAAGTCACGGAAAACAAGAAAATAATCATTGATCGCACAGAATATAATTCCGGACTGTATATTTACAAGCTCACCACGATGGACAGGATCAGTTTAAACGGGAAGTTTTTAATAGAGTAAACTAATGCTGACCGCGACTTGCTGAAGTTTGCGGAATTTGTGCTGCAGGCCATGTGTTTTATTACATTTGCTATATACATTTGCATAAACCGATTTAAAATTAAATTTCCCAAACCAACCCATGAATCAGCACATATCACATATTGCATTAGTCGTTGACGACTACGACAGAGCCATTGAGTTTTACACAAAAAAACTACATTTTGTCCTGGTCGAAGACACTGTTCTGAGTGCGACAAAAAGATGGGTATTGGTCGCACCCAAGGGTTCGGGGGAATGTTGCCTGTTGCTTGCAAAAGCTGCTGATGAAGAACAACGTAGTCGCATTGGCAATCAAACCGGTGGTCGTGTTTTTTTATTTTTAAATACTGACAATTTTCAAAGGGATTATCAGAATTTATTGGATCAGGGTATTACCATAGTGCGACAACCAACGGTTGAGCCCTGGGGCACCGTTGCAGTATTCAGTGATATTTACGGTAATCTCTGGGATTTAATCGGGCCTTCAAAAAACGAGAACCAAGCATAACCTAATACAATTCAAACCATGCGCATCCTTAAACTTATCCTGGCTCTTGCAATCCCTATTGGTTTAGGGGCCATTGCAGGCATGTTCACCGCAGAGGCAGTACCCGAATGGTTTGCCACACTGAACAGTCCTTCATTCAGTCCGCCTAACTGGCTGTTCGGACCGGTTTGGACAACGTTATATCTGTTGATGGGGGTGTCGATGTTCCTGATCTGGAAAGAAGAACCCACACGGAAACGCAACCTCGCTCTACTGGTTTACGTTGTGCAGCTGCTGCTGAATTTCGGATGGAGTTTTATCTTTTTTTACTACCACCGGCTTGGCCTGGCGCTGGCGGAGATCGTGGTGTTATGGATCAGTATTGTATTAATGCTGGTTATGTTTTATAAGATCAAACCCCTTGCTGCTTATCTCAACATTCCCTATTTGTTGTGGGTGTCTTTCGCCACCATTCTTACAGCAAGCTATTATATCCTTAACTGAGTCTTTTGTTATATTTACCTATTAACTGCGTATAACCCTAACAACCCCTGACTATGAAAAAAAAGCAACTGATCGGACTTGGACTTGGCCTTGTGGCCGGAGTTATCGACATCATTCCCATGATCATTCAGCATCTGACCTGGGATGCCAATTTGTCGGCCTTGTGTATGTGGGTCGTGGTGGGATTTTTAATCGCATCAATCGAATTAAAAGTCCATTCAATACTGAAAGGGATTATCACGGCTTTTTTAGTGTTGGTGCCTGTTGCCATACTCATCGGCTGGAAAGAGCCCGTGTCGCTGCTCCCCATAGCCATTATGACTACCTTGTTAGGTGCGGCTCTGGGTTTCGCTATAGATAAATTAGCCAGAAAGTATAAATAGGGTTTTCCGATCCCATCGGGATCGCACGTTGTTAGCATTTATGCAGCGCGTGGCATTTTCGATCCCATCGGGATCGCACATAATAGTTGTTTTACCCTGTACAATTTTTGAGTTTTTTCCGTATATTTACGATAGGCGAGTTTATACTATTGGAATATGAAAAAACTACTACTTTTTTCCTTACTTATCTTAATGGTAAGTTTGGGTCACGCGCAATGGATCCAGACCAATGGCCCGTATCGCGGCGATATTAATTGTATTGCTGTGAGCAGTCCATACGTTTTTGCCGGAACGGATAATGCTGGTGTTTATCTATCCATGAACAATGGAAACAATTGGATGGAGGCCAATACTGGCCTGACAAACATGGATATCCGTTCACTGGCCTTTAGTGGCGCTAAGATATTTGCAGGTACCTGGGGCGGTGGTGTATTTTTGTCAAACGATTATGGAAACAGTTGGAATGCGGTCAGTGGCGGGCTGTCGAATTATTACGTTTCCTCAATAGCCATTAGCGGGTCAAACATCTTTGCCGGTACAAGCGGGGGTGTTTTTTTATCGACCAACAGTGGCAGTAGCTGGAATGATGTTAATAATGGATTGTCAAACACGATCGTCAATTCCTTATGCGTAAGCGGGGCCAACATTTTTGCCGGGACCAATGGCGGCGTGTTTATATCGGCCAACAGCGGTGGCAGCTGGACTGCAGTGAACAACGGGTTGCTGAATCCGGAAGTCAAATCATTGGCCGTTGCCGGGATAAACCTTTATGCCGGGACCTCTGGCGGGGGCGTGTTTCGGTCGGTTAACAATGGCGACAGCTGGACCGCAATCAATAATGGCTTGACGAATCCCTACGTTAATTCAATCGTTACAAACCTTACGGGCATTTTTGCAGGGACAGATGAAGGTGTATTTATATCTGTCAATAATGGCGATAGCTGGACTGCCGTCAACAGTGGCTTGTCGAGCACCGATATCAGGTCGCTGGCCTGTAGCGGAACATACCTTTTCGCCGGAACGTGGGGTGGGGGAATGTTCAGATCAGCCAACAACGGTAGCAGCTGGTCAGGGATTAATGCCGGATTAACGCCGGTCAGTATTGTTATGGCCTTAGCCGGAAGCGGATCCAACCTTTTTGCCGGAAGTGACGCCGGCGTATATTTATCGACCGATGAAGGCGACAGCTGGATGCTCGTTGATAACGGACTGACCACCAAATGGGTGATTTCGTTAGTCATCAGCGGGTCGAATATTTTTGCAGGGACCTATCTGGGCGGTGCTTTTTTATCGACCAACAACGGAGGCAGCTGGACCCCGGTTAACAGTGGTTTGTCGAATAATGTCGTTAATGCTTTCGCGATAAGCGGAACTAATATTTTTGCCGGAACCAATGCCGGTGTATTTTTTTCTGCCACCAACGGAAGTGGCTGGAATCCTTGTAATAATGGACTCACGAGCCTATACATCCGCGCATTGGCCGTTAGTGGGGCAAATATATTTGCCGGCACCAGCGACGGCATGTTCATCTCGGCCAACAACGGAGCCAGCTGGACACCCATCAATAATGGGCTTACCAGTCTTTATGTCAGTTCCCTTGCAGTCAGCGGCAGCAATATTTTCGCAGGGACCTACCACGGTGGTGTATTTTTATCGACTAATAATGGCGGCAGCTGGAATGCAGTTAATAATGGTCTGACGGATATTTACGTCAATACATTAGTGGCGAGTGGGACGGATGTTTTTGTTGGCACCTATGACGGTGTTTTCTTTACAGACAACAATGGCGCTATCTGGAACGCGGTCAGTACAGGGTTACCTAACAGTCACGTGATGGCCTTCGCCATTCCCGGCACCACTATTTTTGCAGGCACAGATGGCGGGGATGTGTGGAAGCGTCCGCTTTCGCAGATGATAGGTATGCCGGAGCATTCACGCGATGCTGGTATTAAACTGTATCCCAATCCGGGCAACGGTAAATTTTATATTGATATTAAGAACCCGTCAGCAGATATTGATTTACTGGAAATATACAATTCAGTGGGATCTGTAGTTTATTCAGCACCTGAGCCAAACATCAATGGTTCCAACGAAATTGACCTCACCGGTTTCGCCAAAGGAATTTATTTAGCGAGGTTTTATGTTGGTGACGCAATGCATACCGAAAAAATTGTGATTGAATAATTAGTGTTTGTCTATAAAGTCCGATTTCTTCGTTACCCTTGCTGAAAAAACCAGTCATTTACCCAAGTAAACTCCTGATTTTTACAGCTGCGGGTGCCTCGAACTCGAACTTTATAGCCTAAACACTGAGTTTATGAACAGACTCTAATTATTCCAACTTTCAACTTTAAAACTTTCAACTTTTCAACTTTCTACTTTCTAACTTTCAAACTTTCCACTTTCCAACTTCCTCCCTAAAGTTTGTATATTTGTAGCATTGCAATATAAAGGAGAAAAATAATTTTTTCTGATGGGGTTGAATGAATTAATAATGAAGGGTATGAACTATTTTAAATTGATATTTATTTTACTTTCTTTTGCCGGGCTGGCGTCGTGTCAGAATACCAATAAAGACCAGAAAAAGGAAACCCCGCCTGTACCGGTGGATGTGATCATCGCTTCGGAAGAGGATTTTCCGACTACGATCGAAGTGAACGGAACCGTGCTTTCGCAGGAAATGGTAAGTCTGCATCCGGAAGTCAGCGGGAGAATTACCTATTTGAATATACCTGATGGCGCCACGGTTTCAGAAGGGACCATCCTTGTAAAGATCAACGACGCCGATTTGCAGGCCCAGTTATCACAGCAACAGGTAAAAATGGACCTTGCCACCAAAACAGAGCAGCGATTAAATAAACTGTTAGCGGTCAATGGCATTGATCAGGCAACCTATGATGCAGCGCTGAACGAGGTAAATCTGATTCAGGCCAACATTAAAGTGCTGAATGCACAGATTGACAAAACGGTAATAAAAGCCCCGTTTACCGGTATGTTGGGATTGAGGCAGATCAGTACCGGAGCATATGTTACCCCTGCCACGCTTATTGGTACCCTGCAGCAAACGGATAAAATAAAAATCGATTTTACAGTACCGGCTACCTATGAACATCTGGTGAGTATTGGTACGGTGATTATTGTGGAACAGAATGGTTCTGATGAGCCTTTAACAGCCGAGATTGCTGCTGTAGAGCCACAGATCAGCACAGCTACACGGAATTTGAAAGTCAGGGCAAAACTGAAAAGCGGGAACATCAGGCCGGGCACTTTCGTGAAAGTGCTGCTGACCGAAAACGGTAAGGGCTTCGTAGTGCCTACCAATGCTATCATTCAGGATGCACTGTCGAACCAGGTGGTGGTTGTGAAAAAAGGAAAAGCTGTTTTTAAAAAGGTGGAAACCGGTTTACGCACCGATGCCCTGGTTGAGTTGGTAAGTGGCGTACAGACCGGCGACAGCATCGTCGTCAGCGGTGTGTTGTTTGTGCGGCCAGAGGGGAAAGTGAAGGTGAAAAAAGTCAGGAAAATCAGTGAGATTGGTCAGGACTGATCCAGCGAAAGCATAAATAAAAATACAAAGTTTGTCAATGAATATTTCTGAATTTTGTCTTAAAAAGCCTGTCTTTGCTACGGTAATGAACCTGTTCATTATTTTGTTCGGCGTCATCGGGTTTACCTTCCTGGGTGTGCGCGAATATCCGGCCATTGATCCTCCCGTGATTACCGTAAGAACATCATACACCGGGGCTAATGCGGACATCATCGAAAGTCAGATTACGGAGCCCTTAGAGAAGTCCATTAATGGAATCCCGGGCATTAAAACACTTTCCTCTTCAAGTACCGTGGGCAATAGCAGCATCTCGGTTGAATTCGATCTGAATGCAGATCTGGAAACCGCGGCAAATGATGTGCGCGATAAAGTCAGCCAGGCTGTACGCAACCTCCCCAAAGACATTGATGCTCCGCCGGTCGTCACCAAGGCAGACGCCAACAGCGATTTTATCATTATGATGGCCGTTCAGAGCCCCAGCAAGAGCTTGCTGGAATTAAGCGAATATGCCGAAAATGTGTTGCAGAATAAGTTTCAAACCATTCCTGAAGTGAGCTCCGTTAATATTTTCGGGCAAAAGCGGCCAGCCATGCGGATTTGGATCGATCCCGATAGAATGAATTCTTTTAATGTTGCTTTTAACGACATCACGGATGTACTGAATAAAGAAAATGTTGAGGTTCCCTCGGGTAAGATTTATGGCAGCAACACAGAATTAACCATACGGGCGTTGGGAAAGTTGTCGTCGGAACAGGATTTTCGTGACCTGATTATCCGTGAAGATTCGAATGGGATTATCAGGCTGAGCGACCTGGCGCAGGTGGAACTGGGCCCCGAAAACTATGAACAGAATTGGCGGTTGAATGGCGTGAGCGCTGTAGGTTTGGGCATTGTTCCACAGCCGGGTGCTAATTATGTGGATATTTCTGATGAGTTTACCAAGCGTCTTGAAGAGATTGAAAAATCGGAGAAAGGAGACCTGGTATTTACCACACTGATCGACAATACCAAAAATGTGCGCAGGTCGTTGAAAGAAGTTGAGGAAACCCTGGCTATTTCTTTGGGACTTGTGATTCTGGTAATTTTCTTCTTTTTCCGGAACTGGCTCATTGCACTCCGGCCGCTGATTGATATTCCCATTTCGCTGATCTCTACTTTCTTTATCATGTACATGGCGGGTTTTTCCATCAACATACTCACGTTGCTGGCCATTGTTCTGGCTACCGGGTTGGTGGTGGATGACGGCATTGTAGTCACTGAAAATATTTACCGGAAATTTGAAAAGGGCATGTCGATCCGGAAAGCCGCGCTGGAAGGCAGCAGGGAAGTCTTTTTTGTCATCATTGCCACGTCCATTACCCTGGCCATTGTGTTTCTGCCGGTGATTTTTCTGGAGGGTTTTGTAGGAAGGCTGTTCCGCGAATTTGGTGTCGTGCTGGCCTTTGCGGTGCTGGTTTCGGCCTTTGTTTCGCTCACCATAACGCCGGTACTGAATGTGGTACTGACCCGCAAGAAATCACCTCACAGCAGGTTTTATCACCGGACTGAACCGTTTTTCAGCGGGATGGAGAGCAGATATAAAAAATTATTGACCAGCTTTGTGCATCGCAGATGGACTGCATGGGCTATTGTGGTGGCCTGCCTTGTAATTATTTTCTTTATCTGGCAAGTTCTGCAAAGTGAAATTGCCCCAATGGAAGATAAAGGCCAGATACGTCTTCAGATCAAAGGACCGGAGGGTGCGAGTTATAATTACATGACTACCGCTGGTGATCAACTGGGAAATTATTTAATTGATTCGCTTCCGGAACGGAATTTTACTTTTTTGGCGATTCCCGGATTTGGAAGCTCAGGCACGAACAGCGGATCAGGCCGGATTGGATTGACCGATGTTGCCGAAAGGGATCGGACCCAGGGTGAAATAGCAAAAGACCTGGCCATTAAAGTTAAACGGTTTAATAACATCCAGGTTTTTCCTGTTGAAGAACAAACCATTTCTGTTGGCCTCGGATCAAGGGGTTCGCTGCCTGTGCAGTTTGTGATACAGAATATGGATTTTGAGAAATTAAAGATTGCTGTTCCAAAATTCCTCGACGCCGCAAGGAGCGATAAGACGTTCCAGAATGTGGATGTTAACCTGAAATTCACCAAACCTGAGGCAGATCTTACCATCGACCGCATCAGGGCGCGCCAGTTCGGGCTTACCATTTCTGATGTTGCCGGCGTTGTTCAGAGTGCCTTCAGCGGCCGGCGCCTCGATTATTTCATCATGAAAGGTGACCAGTACCAGGTCATTAGTCAGGTGGGACTTAAAGATAGAAGAGTTCCTACCGACATCACACGATTATATGTCAGGAATAATAAAGGCGAAAATATTTCACTGGCTAACGTGCTCGATATTTCCACTACCGCGAATCCACCGTCGTTGTATCATTTTAACCGCTATAAATCAGCCACCATTTCGGCATCCCTGGCAGAGGGAAAAACCATTGGGGATGGCGTGGAAACCATGCAAAACATAGCGGATACGTTGCTTGACGAGAGTTTCCAGACATCGTTAAGCGGACCTTCGCGCGACTATGCTGAAAGTTCGTCCAATATTGCTTTTGCTTTTATCCTGGCGCTGGTGCTGATATACCTCGTATTGGCCGCACAGTTTGAGAGTTTTAAAGATCCGTTTACCATCATGCTCACCGTGCCTTTGGCCATTGCCGGGGCATTCCTGACCTTATGGATATTCGGGCAAACCCTCAATATTTTTTCGGAAATTGGCATGATCATGCTCATAGGTCTGGTTACAAAAAACGGAATCCTGATTGTGGAATTTGCGAATAAAAAAAGAAAGCAGGGCATGGAGAAAACCCAGGCGGTGATAGAAGCCGCCACGCTCAGGTTACGACCCATTTTAATGACGAGCCTGGCTACTTCACTGGGTGCGTTACCCATTGCTTTGAGTTTTGGTTCTGCTGCCACCAGCCGCATACCTTTGGGGATTGTGGTGGTAGGGGGGATTTTGTTTTCACTGATCCTTACTTTGTTTGTGATTCCGGCCGTTTATACCTACATCTCCGGAAAGCATGAAGTACCTAAAGAAGCAGAAAAGGAAGTCATTCACACACAAGACGGACAAATATGAAAAAGTATTTAATATATCTTTCACTGTTTTTTCCTTTTATTGCGCAGGCACAGCAGCAGCTCACCTTACAGAATGCCATTGATACTGCACTCAGAAATAATTTCGACATACGCATCGCAAAAAACAATGCGGAAATTGGCAGAATACAAAATACTTTTGGCTATGCAGGCGGATTGCCCGTTATTTCAGCGAATGCGGGTGATAACGGTTCGTTGAGCAACATTAACCAGGAATTGAGCGATGATACGCAGATTATTGAATCCGGCGTTTTAAACAATTCGATGGATGCGGGAATTACCGCGGGCATGGTGTTGTTTAACGGATTCAGGGTCATGGCTACCCGGGAGCGTTTAAGCTGTTTGCAGCAGCAAAGCGAATTGCAGCTCAACCAACAAATTCAGAATACGATGGCGGCCATAATGGTGAAGTATTATGATATCATCCGGCAGGACAGTTATCTGAAAATTATTCAGCATTCGCTGGATGTTTCTGTAAAAAAATCCGAAATCGTCAGCGAACGTGATAAAGTCGGGATGGCAAGTGCAGCCGATATTCTGCAGGCCCAAATGGATGTAAATGCGTCATTACAGAATTTAAAACTTCAGCAATTGGTCGTTGATCAGGCGAAAGCCGATTTGTGCCTGTTGATGGGCGCAAAACAATATACACCCTTCATTGTGAACGATAGTATTGTGGCCGATCCTACGCTGTTGATGGATTCGATTACCAATTTTCTGAACCGCAATCCCCAGTATCTGTCGGCAGAGCAGCAGATAAAAATTAATGAGCAAATCGTGAAGGAACTTTCCGCACAACGATATCCTACAGTGAAAATAAATACGGGTTATGATTACAGCTATTCGCGCAATTATTCCGGTTTAACCGGGATGAACCAACAGTACGGTCCCTCGGCCGGCCTTACATTACAGATCCCAATATACAATGGTAATGCGTACAGAATACAGAAACAATCTGCAGTCTATAATGTGGACAATGCCACCATTGAGCGGGACCGCTTGCTGAGCACCTTAAAATCAAATGCTCAAAAGACCTATTTATCATATAGCACAACGTTGAAGCAAATCGAATCACAACGGGCTAATTATGCGCTAGCAGAAAAATTGGTCGAAGTCGTCCTGTTGAATTTTCAAATGAACCAGGCGACCATTTTAGAAGTAAAAACGGCACAGACCACTTTCGAGGAAGCCGCTTATTTGCTGGTAAATCTGCAATATTCAGCCAAAGCGGCTGAAATAGAATTAAAGCAAATGACTTATCAATTGAGCTATTAATAGATTCCCAAAAAAACTACAGCATGAAGAATACTTTTATAAGCGACATTTCGGATAAGGAGTTTCCAGGTTCTGAAAAAATTAAGGGCCGGACAATCAGGCATACCATTATGAACTTAATCCAGCAGGACCATCCCCAATTTAATGACGATAAATGTTTGGCGATAAGTGAACTGAATTATTACAGGGAAAAGTATATATCAGACATCCTGGCAAAAGAAGTGGGCGAGTTAACGGTACTGGAAAAAAAAGTATTGACCGCCTTAACCGGAAACACAACACTGACAGATAAAATCGATAGTGAGGACCATGTGGCCTATTCCACAGGTCAGAGAATTGCCGACAAAGTGGCTTCCTTCGGGGGGAGCTGGACCTTTATCATTTCCTTTGGTATATTTCTGCTCCTGTGGATTTCGCTCAATGTTTTTTGGCTTGCAAATAAGGGTTTCGATCCTTACCCTTTTATTCTGCTGAATTTAATCTTATCAAGTCTGGCCGCTATCCAGGCCCCGGTAATTATGATGAGCCAGAACCGTCAGGAGGAAAAAGACCGCGAAAGGGGAAAAAAGGATTACATGATTAATCTGAAATCAGAATTAGAAATCAGGATGCTGCACGAAAAAATTGATCATCTGGTTAATAGCCAACAGCAGGAACTGCTTGAGGTGCAACAAGTCCAGATCGAGATTATGAATGATATCCTGAAACATGTAGAGAAGCATAATGCTGGAAAATAGTTAACCGGTCAATCAGTTAATTAGTTAAATTTGGTCGGTCAAGTACTTAACCAATCAACGACCCCACCCAGCCCTAAAGAAAATCCCACCCATGGAAACATCGTATCTTGCATCCGATTATTCCGGCCTCACCGAAGAGCAGGCAGCCCAAAAGCTTCTAAGCGAAGGGTTCAACGAACTTCCTTCTTCAAAACCTAAAAGCATTTTCACCATTGCCCTGGGGGTCATCAGGGAACCCATGTTTATGATGCTGGTTGCCTGCGGCACCCTGTACCTCATTCTGGGCGATCTGCAGGAAGGCCTGATGCTGATGGCTTTTGTATTTGTGATTATGGGAATTGAGTTTTACCAGGAGAAAAAAACCGAGAAAGCCCTCGATGCACTTAAAGGACTGGCAAGTCCAAGGGCGCTGGTGATCCGCAACGGACAAACCATCCGTATTCCCGGAAGGGAAGTGGTGACCGGTGATATTGCGATATTGCAGGAGGGCGACAGGGTTCCGGCCGACGCAATGGTGTTGCAAAGTACCAGCCTGATGGCCGACGAATCATTGTTGACAGGAGAATCGGTGCCTGTGCGAAAACGCGAATGGGTGGAAGGCGACAAGGCTTTTACGCCCGGCGGAGATGATATCCCCTGTGTTTTTTCGGGTTCTATGATTGTGCAGGGTAATGGCCTTGTTAAAATTACCGCTGTTGGATTACAAACCGAAATCGGTAAAATTGGTAAAGCCCTGGAATCCGTAAAGGAAGAGCCCACCCGACTGAAAGCGGAGATGGGAACGATTGTGAAGCGCTTTGCCATTATTGGCCTCACCTTGTGTGTAATTGTGATTGTGGTTTATGCGTTAACACGGGATGATTTATTAAAGGGTGTCCTTGCCGGGATTACGCTGGCAATGGCTATGCTTCCTGAAGAATTTCCGGTGGTACTCACTGTTTTCCTTGCATTGGGTTCGTGGAGAATGTCGAAGAAAAATGTTCTGACCCGCAAGCCCGCGGCGGTGGAAACCCTGGGTTCTGCCACAGTGCTTTGTACCGACAAGACAGGCACCCTGACTCAGAATAAAATGACCGTTACCCAACTTTTTAACGGAACTGAATTCAATGATGTTATTTCAGAAAGTGTTTTTCCGGAACCCTTTCACGAAATCATTGAGTATGGAATTTTGTCGAGTCAGGCGAATCCTTTTGATCCTATGGAAAAGGCAATTTTACTGACCGGTGAACGCTTTCTGAGAAATACCGAGCACATACATAAGGACTGGGTAATGGAAAAAGAGTACCCGTTATGTAAGGAATTACTGGCCATGTCGAGGGTATTTAAAAATACGGGTACGCTCGAAAAGGTGATTGCAGCCAAGGGCGCCCCGGAAGCTATTTTCGACTTGTGTCATCTGGATCCCGAAAGGGCCCGCACCCTCGAGCGTGCGGTTGAAGAAATGGCCAAAGAAGGTCTGCGGGTGTTGGGTGTAGCAAAGGGGAGGCTGACACCAGGAACCCTTCCTCCCATACAGCACGATTTTGATTTTGAATTCGTTGGGTTGATTGGCTTGTCGGATCCGATCAGAGAGAATGTGCCCGAAGCAATAAAATTGTGTTACAAAGCGGGTATCCGGGTAATCATGATCACGGGCGATTATCCGGTGACTGCGGCGAACATCGGAAGGGAGATCGGTCTGAAAAACCCGGGGCTTTGTATTACTGGCCCGGAGCTGGATTCAATGACAGAGGACGAACTCAGCGAAAGGATTAAAGACGTGAATATTTTCGCCCGCGTGGTGCCTGAACAAAAACTTAAAATCGTAAATGCCCTGAAGAAAAACAGGGAAATCGTGGCCATGACAGGCGATGGCGTTAATGATGCGCCTGCCCTGAAAGCGTCGCATATTGGTATTGCGATGGGAGAAAAAGGTACCGATGTGGCCCGGGAGTCGTCCTCCCTGGTATTGATGGACGATAATTTTGCGTCCATCGTCGGAGCCGTTAAGATGGGCCGCCGGATTTTTGATAATCTTCAAAAAGCATTCGGTTATATTTTCGCCATCCACGTTCCGATTGCCGGATTAACGCTGATACCAGTACTATTCGGTGATATGCCGTTAATCCTGTGGCCTGTGCATATTGCTTTTCTGGAATTGATTATCGATCCCACCTGTTCTATTATTTTTGAAGCTGAAAAGGATGAACGAAATGTTATGTCAAGGCCGCCAAAAAATATTGATGAACCTTTTTTCGGAACCAGGAAAATTCTGCTCAGTTGCACACAGGGCATTGGTATTCTGGTGATCTGTCTGCTGGTTTATTTTATCGGAATTGATAAAGGCTATTCCGAGAAAGCGGTACGGACACTCACATTCGTTACGCTGATTGCATCGAATATCGCGGTGATATTATCCAATCGCTCATGGACTTCAAATATTTTTAAAATTCTGCTTACACCCAATAAAACAGTTAAGTGGGTTGTGGGCGGAGCGGTATTCTTCCTTACACTGATATTGAATGTGCCCTTTCTTCTGGAGTTATTCCAATTTGAAAAGGTGGGTTGGCTTGAACTGTTGATTTGTACAATGGCAGGGTTATTCAGTGTTGCGTGGTTTGAATTTTATAAACAACTTAAACACGCCCGTAAATCAAAGACCTGAGTTGGATAGGTGGCGATTATCCTTTCAATGCGGCGATAGGATAGACTGCTGCAAAAGTCCCTGAGCTTTACCCGATCTGATTAATCTCCAATAATGAATTTGCCCTCGATTAGCCACTTTTTTTATGACATATTATGAAACCATATAAATACGTATAATCTATTCGTGTAATATTGGAACGAATGGGTTACTTGCCGGCTCTTTTCATATTCGTTAATCTACAGGTCATCCATCATCTATTTTTATCAATGGGATATTTTTTATTATCTACTAAATTTCAATCTTCATTATCAGTAATTTAGCAATTTTCAAAAAATTGTTTAGTTAATATTTTTATCTGTTATAAAAATTATTAATATTTTTACCCTTGCATAACAAATTCCACATGAAAAAACACTACTTCAAAAACATTTCAGCAAGTCTTTTAGTTGCGGTTTTTACGCTGCTACAGTTTGCTTCATTTGCTCAGAATAATGTAGGTATTGGCACCAACACCCCGGAAGGATCGGCCATATTGGACGTTTCATCCACTGATAAAGGGATGTTGATTCCCAGGGTGACCAATCTGCAGCGCATAGCCATTGTATTGCCAGCTACCGGATTGCTGGTGTACGACACCGATTTCAATCAGTTCTGGTACTTTGATGGCGTTCAATGGGTTCCCATTACCGGATCGGGTGGATTAGTCGGTCCAACAGGCCCCATCGGTCCCACAGGCGTTGGTCTCACCGGCCCCGTAGGTCCCACCGGACTTACAGGAATCACAGGAGCTATTGGTGTAACTGGATTAACCGGATTAACCGGAACAACAGGTCTTAAGGGTACTACGGGTGTTACTGGTCTCACTGGTTTAACGGGTATCACAGGCTTAACGGGCATTACGGGCTTAACCGGTACGACCGGCCTCAAGGGAACCACAGGATTAACAGGGTTAACCGGTTACACCGGTTTAACCGGACCGACCGGACTGACGGGATTGACAGGTTTGACCGGTATTACCGGATATACAGGTCCCATTGGCCCTACAGGCCCCGTTGGTTGTGCAATACCCGACAGGCTTCTGAAATCCGATGGTGTTGCAGCCACCTGCTCATCGGCTCCAATCGTTGAGTCTTCTTCTGGTAACCTTGGTATCGGAACCATTTTTCCGGATATTGACATGGGATTCAGTCCCACCTGTCAGATCGTACATATTCATGATGATGGCACTACCCTTACGGAGTACGCTGCGCTGATTCTTTCTACCCATAGCACGCTGGTGGATCAGCCCACAGGTTTTCTTGCCTTTGCTGCATCTCAGGTCATGAATGAACGCCGCACGGCGGTGATCGGAAGTAATACCCGGTTGGGTACAGGATTGAATATTTCCGGCGATATGACTTTCTGGACCAATAACGACAACATCCTTGCAGAGCGCATGAGAATTTTGCCCGATGGCAAGGTCGGAATCGGACTCACAGCCCCCGGAGCCAATCTTGAAGTGAGCGGCACTTATGCTGGTGGTGTTGCGGCCCCGATATTTGAATTAACGAATGCCACAGCCCAGGCTGCGGGCGTAAATTCCGAAATCGGCTTTAAAGCCGGAAGCCGCTGGATGGCCTTGATAAAAGCATACGGAACGGATGGCGTGAATGCGAATCTTTCGTTCTGGACCTGGTCCAATGCTAACCGCACCAGTCTGATCGAGCGCATGACCATTGTCGACGGCGGAAATGTGGGTATCGGGATTACCGCACCTACAAGCACACTGCACGTTCAGGGCTCTGTTGCAGAAGCTATAACAACCGTTGTGGGTGCAACCACCCTAAATGGAACGCACCATACGGTGCTGGTAAACTCAGGCGTGGCTGTAATCATTACTTTACCCCTGGCCAGTAGTTGTGTCGGTCGGGTATATGTAATAAAAAACATCGCCGCAGGAGTCGTGACCATTGATGGCAATGGCGCTGAAACGATTGACGGAACTGCTACAAAGTCACTCCCTGCTCAATATGACAGGCTGATGATCCAGAGTAACGGTACAGCATGGTTCATCATTAACTAGGGGTTTATCTATAAATCCGATTTCATCATTACCCCTGCTGAAAAACCAGTCATCCCGACCTGAATTGTCGGGATGACTGGTTTTTACAACGGAGTTTATGGATAGACATTGATTAAATACGGCCCGCAACCAAAAAGCCGTCATCCCGGATTTAATCCGGGATCCACTTGATTTTTCTTCTTTTGATTTCGAAAATTAAAACAGTTTCTGAATCTTTTTGCACCAACATTCCGAAAAAGTTTTCATTTTTGCCGGGAATTCAAAAACTTTCGTTTTATTTGTGAAGTGAAAAGATTTTCACATGGAATAATTATAAATATAATTTTTTAAGCGTTATGAAAGATACTCCCATTCCTTTTGAGATCGTCAAAAAGAATATTGAAAACAGCGGGATTGCTGAAGTTGGTAAAGCCACTATCAGAGAGATCAAACGGTTAGTGGATAGCATTGAAAAGGAATCCGGGATGAAATTTATCCGGATGGAAATGGGCGTTCCCGGAATACCGGCCTCACCCATAGGGATCGAAGCGCAATGTAATGCACTCCACCAGGGAGTAGCGTCTGTTTATCCTGATATTGAAGGCATCGCTCCGTTAAAGAGTGAAATTTCCCGCTTCGCGAAGTTGTTTCTTGATATCGAGGTGAATCCCGCGAATTGCATCCCCACCGTGGGTTCCATGCAGGGCGGTTTTGCCTGTTTTATGACCCTTAACCGTATTCATGCAGCCCAGGACACCACGTTGTTTCTTGATCCCTGCTTTCCGGTGCACAAACAGCAATGCCGCGTACTGGGCGTAAAACACGTGGGTTTTGATGTCTATAATTACCGTGGCGCCAAGCTTCGCGAGAAGCTCGAATCGTACCTGAGTTCCGGAAGCATTTCTTCCATTTTATATTCCAACCCTAACAATCCTTCCTGGGTGTGTTTTACAGAGGAAGAATTAAAAATATTGGGCGACCTTGCCAATAAATACAATGTGGTCATTATGGAAGACCTGGCGTATTTTGGTATGGACTTCCGTAAAGATTATTCTAAACCGGGACAGCCGCCTTATCAGCCAACAGTTGCTAAATATACCGATAATTACGTTCTGCTGATCAGCAGCAGCAAGGTTTTTAGTTATGCCGGCGAGCGTATCGGGATGATGATTATTTCGGATAAGCTCTTCAACACCGTGGCTCCCGACCTGAAACGTTTCTATTCCTTCGATCAGTTTGGCAAAGCCATGATTTTTGGAACCATGTACAGTTTGAGCAGCGGAACCTCACATTCAGCCCAGTACGCGCTGGCTGCCATGCTGAAAGCCGTGAATGAGGGTCAGCTTGATTTTGTATCTTCCGTGAAGGAATATGGCGAAAAAGCCCATATCATGAAGAAGCTGTTTACCGAAAATGGATTTAAGATCGTGTATGATAAAGATCTGGACGAGCCGATCGCCGATGGATTTTATTTCACCATATCTTATCCCGGTTTATCCGGAGGACAACTCATCGAGGAATTTATGTATTATGGTATCAGTGCCATTTCGCTTGCCATTACCGGCAGCGAACGGACCGAAGGCCTTCGTGCCTGCGTATCGCTCGTGCTGCGCAAACAGTTCCCTGATCTGGAAGTCCGTTTGAAGAAATTCCACGAAAACCACCCGATTGTTGCGGCAATTATCTAATTTTGAGGCTGCTGATAATTTAAATTGGGTTTTCATAAAAAATTACCATTTAAATAACCTGAATTATCGGGCAAATAAGTAATTTCGTCGCTGATACTAATGAAAGTTATTGTTTAAATAAATCCGTAAAAATGGCAAAATTAAAAGGTGCTATTGTTATCAACATCGAGAGGTGCAAAGGCTGCGAAGTTTGCGTTGGTGCCTGCCCTGAGACTGTGATTTCAATGGCAAAAGGCGTAAACGGTAAAGGTTATCACTATGCTGAAGCAACAGGTGAAAACTGTACCGGCTGCACCAATTGTGCAGTGGTGTGCCCCGACGGTGTGATCACCGTATACCGGGTTAAAGTCAATGTTTAATAATGTTTAAAACATAAACCAGTAATGAAAGAACTCAGGTTAATGAAAGGCAACGAGGCAGTGGCGGAAGCTGCTATCCGTGCTGGCGCTGACGGTTATTTCGGTTACCCCATTACTCCGCAATCGGAGGTTCTGGAATACCTGATGGCAGAAAAACCTTACGAACGTACAGGTATGGTAGTACTTCAGGCCGAAAGCGAAGTAGCTGCTATCAATATGGTCTATGGCGGGGCATCCTGCGGTAAGAGGGTTTTAACCTCTTCGTCGAGCCCTGGCATAAGTTTAAAAATGGAAGGTATTTCCTATATGGCAGGGGCTGAACTTCCCTGTGTGATCGTGAATGTAGTACGCGGTGGCCCCGGATTGGGAACCATCCAGCCCAGTCAGGGTGACTATTTTCAGGCCACCAAAGGCGGCGGTCATGGCGATTATCGTCTGATCGTGCTGGCACCTGCTTCTGTTCAGGAAATGAGCGATTTTGTGCCCCTGGGCTTCGAACTCGCTTTTAAATACCGCAATCCCATCATGATCCTTTCCGATGGTGTGATCGGACAAATGATGGAAAAAGTGGAACTGTTTGAACAACAGCCCCGCTGGACGAACGAAGAGATTATTAAAAATGCTCCCTGGGCAACAACAGGAAAAACAAAAGACCGCGAACGCAATATCATCACTTCTCTGGATCTGGATCCTTCCAAACAGGAAAAACATGTGATGAAACTGGATGCAAAATACAAGCAGATCGAAAAGGACGAAGTCCGTTATGAGACTTTCCAGTGCGAAGATGCTGATTACATCCTGGTTGCTTTTGGTTCCAGCGCCCGTATTTGTCAGAAGGCTGTCGACCTGGGTCGCGCCGAAGGCATTAAAGTCGGTCTGGTTCGTCCCATTACCCTGTGGCCCTTCCCCAAACAGATCATTAAAGACCTGTCGAAAAAGGTGAAAGGTATGCTGGTGGTCGAGATGAATCTGGGTCAGATGATCGAAGATGTACAGCTGGCTGCAGGCAACGACCTGCCCATCGAACACTTTGGCCATGTTGGCGGAATCATCCCCGCACCGGATGAAGTGATTTCTGTGTTGAAGAAAAAAATTATAGGAGGTTAAACCATGTCCGATACATTAACTAGAGAAGAAATTATAAAGCCTGAGAACTTAGTATATCGCCGTACACCGCTGTTGGTCGACCGCGCACTGAGTTATTGTCCGGGTTGCGGTCATGGTACCGCCCATCGTTTGGTCATGGAAGTGATTGAAGAGTTGGATGCGCAGGACAAAACGATCGGCGTAGCACCTGTTGGTTGCTCCGTGCTGGCGTATGACTTTATGGATATTGATATGACGCAGGCCGCTCACGGACGTGCTCCCGCATTGGCTACCGCAATCAAAAGACTGATGCCCGAAAAGTATGTATTTACCTATCAGGGCGATGGTGACCTTGCTGCTATTGGCACGGCTGAAACCATTCACGCTTGCAACAGGGGCGAAAATTTTGTGATCATTTTCATCAATAACGGAATTTATGGGATGACCGGCGGCCAGATGGCCCCAACCACCCTTCCGGGGATGAAAGCGTCTACCTGCCCATACGGCCGTGAGGTGGAAACAATGGGAAACCCACTGAAGATGACTGAACTTATCGCCACTCTTCCGGGAACCTATTTCGTTACCCGCCAGTCGGTACATACTCCCGGTAACGTTAGAAAAGCGAAGAAAGCAATCCGCAAAGCCTTCGATTATTCCTACGCCAACAAAGGGTTGTGTTTTGTAGAAATCGTTTCCAACTGCAATTCAGGCTGGAAAATGAATCCCGTACAATCCAATGTATGGATGGTGGACAACATGTTCCCATTCTATCCCCTGGGCGATATTAAAGTCCCTACTGAAGAATAATTTGTTGAATTTAAGGTAAATATAAAATGACTGAAGAAATAATTATTGCCGGTTTCGGAGGACAAGGTGTCCTTTCAATGGGAAAGATCCTTGCTTATTCCGGTATAATGCAAAATAAAGAAGTCAGCTGGATGCCCTCTTACGGTCCGGAAATGCGTGGTGGTACTGCAAATGTCACTGTGATTATCTCCGACGAACGTATCAGTTCCCCCATCCTGAATTACTTCGATACTGCAATTATCCTTAACCAGCAGTCGATGGATAAGTTTGAAAGTTCAGTAAAACCTGGCGGCTACCTGATTTATGATAGCAACGGCATCACCCGTCACCCCGAACGTAAGGACATCAATATCTACCGTGTGGATGCTGCTGACGAAGCTGCAAAAGTCGGTATGCTCAAGGTGTTCAATATGATCGTGCTGGGCGGATTTTTGAAAATCAAGCCGGTGGTTTCTCTCGAATTTATCCGCAAAGGTTTGGAAAAATCATTGCCAAAACGCCATCACGGCTTAATTCCTGAAAACGAAAAGGCCATTCTCGTGGGTGAAAAGATCATTACCCCGGTTCATGTGCTTTAGTTTTTTGGTGGAGTTGTATTAGGAAGTACAACGGTTTTATAATAAGCCCTTCGACAAGCTCAGGGACCACCTTCGAAAGGCTCAGTTTGACTATATTTAGTGGTCAGACTGAGCCTTTCCTGCTTTAAAGAGGGGTATTCTCGAATCAAGTCGTATTGTGAGGCGCAAATATTTAGCAATGATATTTCATAGTCTAAAAGGGAAGAAAAACACCTTTCGGATTATTCCGGAAACCCTAAGGGTAGGTGTTGTCTACAAAGGACAGCGTGCATGATTTGTGCATCGAGCTAACGTCACTGCACACGTATAGTATTCATTTTCTTTATTTTACTTTTGTCTTGTCAAAAGTAAACAAAACCGCTTTCCCGGCCCAAGGCAATTTTCGCACGCAAAAACAGCGACTACAAGTTTAAAATTACTGCATGCTTTGCGAAACCGCGGACTGCTTTCACGCCACGGTCGCACAGGCCCCCTCCGCTTGCTTATTGTGAGCAGAACTTCATTGCCCGGAAGGCAGTGTAATAAGCCGCTCCGGGATTACCCTTCGTTCAGCAGCCGCTATTGCTGTGTGCCGGGACTTTGCTCTTTCAGAGCAATCAGGTCGCCCGTAGATTCCTCGCTGCAATTGGAAATTACAGTTGCTCGCTTTATCCATTTTGGTCTTGCAGCCACTTCGCTAAGAGCGTGTGCGGTGGTCTTGTCAAAGCAGCGGGCGTGCGTGGGCGTGAATCGAAAAAGGCCTGCAAATCCGCAAGGGGCCAGGCAGCAGTTTTATCGCTGCCGGCTCTGTCGAAAATGGACGAGAAAATCTTTACTTAAAGAAAGGTGTTCGTTGAAGATCTTTCGGAGAAGGCCGCCAGCGGTAATTTTCGGCACTACCTTGCGTGATTTTCGGACTTTTTTGAGGGCGCGGGGATAGCTTTGCTTTGACTAGAATTTTGGCTCTACCTTTTGTTCATGCAAAAGGTAGAAGGAAAAGAAAAAATAATTATAGCCGGGATGCATAGCTGTTGGCTCGAAGTTAGAAATAGAAGATGTGTCCTTTGAAGACAACACTCCACTATACAGCAGAAACATCGCAACAACGCTTTTCAACTTATCTGCTTGATCCGAATTCTCTTCTAAGACGTTGATAAACAAAATTTTACGTTGTAATTCATGCCTTCTAAAATATTGATTATTAACAGTTTGTGGTATAATATTTGCCAAATTACGCCGCTTTTTTAAAACCCTGATTATGCGTAAATCCTTACTTCATCTGCCACTTATTTTTCAGCGAAAGCTTGCTGTGAATATTCTGAAATTTGCCGGTGTGGGCGCTGCCTGTTTTGTGTTTGAAGCCTGCTACGGGGTGCCTTCTGCCGATTTTCCTTCTTCCCCCGGAAAGAATACCGACATCAGCGGTGTGGTGAAAACAGCCGATGGTACGCCGGTTCCGAATGCTGAAGTGCTTTTTACCCGCGGCCGGTATGGCGATACCCTGAAAACCTTTGCCAATGCTGAAGGATATTATATGCTCGATGATGTCAAAGGAGATTTTAAAACCTGCTATCTGGAAGCCCGCGGACAGGAGGGAGCCAAAGGCTCAGAAGTGGTTACCATGAAAACGGACCCGAAATATTCCAATACCCTCCACATTGATCTGGTGGTAAAATCCGAATAATATGAAAAATCTATCTGTAAATGTGACCCGCACACGTGGCAGATTCTATCTTCGCCTCCTGCAGTTGCTTGGCTTTGCCGGTGCCGGATTCCTCGTATCGTGCGTTAAATACGGGACTCCCGAGCCCATGTATGGCGTGGTGGAGAACACGTTGCATTTCTACGGCAAGGTGCAGTCGGCCGATTCCCTGAAAAATATTCCGGGAATCCAGCTCATTCTGGTGCCCGATAATCAATGGGATTCGGCTACAAACGTCACCCATGCTGACGGCACCTATAGTTTCTACTATTACGCTTATGAAGGTGACCATCTGCAACTAAAATTGGTCGATACCGATTCAACAGCGAATGTGGGTTACTTCGAAAATAAAACGATCGACCTTGAAATCAGCGGCAGGGATTTTAACAACATGGAAAAAGAAACTAATGTACTGTTGGATAAAAAGTGATATTTTTACAGATAAATTCAACAGACCATGGCTTTAAAAAAATCCTACCTCCGTTTCCAGAATCGCTTATATATGAGCGTGATCGTTTTTTTAGGGATGCTTTCTGCGCCCATGATTCACGGTTGTGGTAATGCACAGGATGCTGAAAAGGAACTGCAACGCATTAAAGACAGCATTGCAACCGCACAACGCCAATCAGATTCGATCAATAAAGTAAAGGCTGATTCTACCGCTGCCGCCATGCGGGAAATGGAAATTCAGGATTCTATCCGGATCGCCGATTCTATTGCGAAAGCAAAACAACAACAACAACAACAGGTAAAGCCAAAACCGAATCCGTACGAACCGCCCATGCAGACCAAATACGGGGTTCCGGCCAATCTGCGCAACGATTAAATAATCGAATTACTTGAATAGCCTGCTGTTTTCAGGCATTCCAACATACCAAGCATGAAGAAATTTTCATTCCGTGCATCAGCCATTTTACTGGCAGCCCTTTGTTTTATATTGTTTTCCGGATCATCGTGCCATCGCCGCGCTACCATTGTGAAATATGGCGGTCCCCCGGCAGATTATAAAACGATGGATGATACCAAATCGCTCCACGACGGAGTGAAAAAGGTCTGATGTGTAAATAACTATGGCGAAACTTCCCAAACCTTCTTTTAAAAAAAGACTTGCCCTTAATGTGTTTAATAAATACGTAGGGGTTCAGAGCCAGTTGCACGAGCTTTCCTATTTTTTCTGGGAATGCACTTCCCGTTGTAACGTTGCCTGCCTGCACTGCGGCAGCGATTGCCGCATGGAGGAACAGCCCGATATGCCGGCCGCGGATTTTCTGAAAGTGACCGAACAGGTGAGCAAGCATTTTAATCCCAATAAGGTGATGATTGTCATTACCGGCGGGGAGCCCTTGGTGCGCAAGGATCTTGAAGAAGTGGGCCAGGGACTTTACGATCAGGGTTATCCCTGGGGATTTGTTACGAATGGCTATGCCCTGACTCCTGAACGTTTCCGCCGCCTTATGAATTCCGGACTGCGTTCGGTTACGGTGAGTCTTGATGGCCTTGAAGTCAACCATAACTGGCTGCGCGGAAATCCGAAAAGTTTCGGGAAAGCTGTTGATGCCATCAAATTAATTGCGAATGAACCGGGATTGGTGTACGACGTTGTAACCTGCATCAATCAACGGAATTTTTCTGAAATGCCCGAAATAAAGAAATTTCTTATCGGACTGGGCGTGAAGAAATGGCGCATATTTACCATCTGTCCGATAGGCCGCGCGAAAGAAAATCCTGAATTGCATTTGGATAATAAACAATTCGTGTGGCTGATGGAATTCCTGAAGGCCGGTCGTGAAGAGGGTTTGATGCATATGAGCTATGGGTGTGAAGGTTATCTCGGACCTTTTGAAACCGAAGTGCGCGACGGTTTCTTTTTCTGCCGGGCCGGAGTGAACATTGCTTCTGTGCTTGCGGATGGCTCCATCTGCGCCTGCCCTAATATCAACAGGGCCTACAACCAGGGCAATATCTACAAAGATGATTTTATGGATGTCTGGAACAACCGCTTCCAGCAGTTCCGCGACCGTGAATGGATGCGCAACGGCATCTGCACCGATTGCAAGGAATTCAAATGGTGCCGTGGCAATGGCTTTCATTTACGCGACCCCGAAACCTCGGAGACGTTGCGGTGCCACTATCATATGCTTGAGCAGTAAAGTCCCTAGTCCTTAGTCCCTAGTCCCTAGTCCCTAGTCGCTTGTAGTTGCATTTTCAATTGTCAATTATCAATTGTCAATTATCAAAAGCCCCTGGTCATTTGCGCTGAAACAACCAGGGGCTTTGGAAATTGAATCTTTTAAAACTATTCTTTTTCTATTTTAATCAGCTGCTTGAGGCTGGCTTTTTCTGCGTTGATTTTTTCGGTATTGCCATAAACACACAGCGTTTTCTGGTCGAGGATTTTTTGGATCATCGCGCTGAAACCTTTGATATCGGCAACTTTGGTAGCTAAAATTTCTTCCCTTTCTTTCTGCAGTTGTTCCCTTGTGGTTTTCGTCAGATAATAATTGAAGGCATACATGCCTTTTTGCTGAGCGGTCAGGGGGACATCCAGCTTTGAAATGGTACCGATAATATAACGGGTCATATCCGTTTCGCTGGCTTCAAAGTTTTTCAGGTATTCGGGTGTGGCATTGTAGTTATCAATGGTGCTCTGCAAATTCGGGTCGCGGTACGAGTTAAACGTGAACATGCCTGTTGGTGCAACCGTGCTGTAGCCACCATAAGCGCCGCCAATAACGCGGATCTGGTTTTTCAGCCAGTCGGTGGAAACAATCTGGTTTAATACCCTCATCTTGCCATTCCATTTGTATCCGAGTTTTTTGAAATCATAACCCGCAATCACATACTGTACCTTGGAGGTGGTAAGGATTCCTTCGTTTTTAGATTCCGGAGTAACCTTCCAAGTTTGCACAACGGGTTTAGTTGCGGGCAAGGTTTTAATGAATTTACCGAGGGCGTAGGAATATACAAGATAATCCTCATCAATACAGGTCACGGTGCAGAACATATTTTCCTGTGTGAAAAGCAGATGTGCTGTGTTTTTAATGTTGTTGATGATGGCGGCAGAAGTGCTGTCGTAATTATTTACCAGGTCGCTGATGAACCAGAAATAGTCGAGGCCTTCGGTGCGCTCATTAAACATTCCTTTGTTGGTGACGTATGATGACAGCCTGCGGCTGGCAACACCTGAACCGTCGCGCTGCATGGAAGCTTCGAGTTGAGCCTGGTGCCTGATCAGGAGCGATTTGATGCGTTCTGTATCGGTATATTTGGTTTGATTCAGCATCTCACCGGCCAGTTCAAACATTTTGCCCGCCTTGTTATTCATGAATTTAGAAGTGACAATAAAACTGGCGTTCATTTTATTGTCGTCCTGATCTTCCAGGTAGGTGTTCAGATAGGTGCTGAATCCGCCGGTGTGTATGTTGAATTCCCTGTCGAGTTCTCCATAGGTATGCAGTTCGGTATCGAGCATCCCGATAAGGTTAGAGAGCAATGAAGCGTAGGGCAGCATTTCCTGCGGAAGCACATTCAGATTGAAGTACAGGTTGGTGTATATAATGTTGTTGGTGAATTCACCGCGGTGCAGCACTTTGGTGTTGCCCACTTTGTTTTCCTTGCAATCAAACCAGGTGGCGGTGGGATTGATATCGCTGAGGTTCAGCATGGGTATGGTAGCCAGCGCTTCGGGAGTATCTTCTCTTTTCTGGAAGGCGATCAGATCGTTGTTTTCCTTGATGAGTTTATCGATGCCGGCTGCATCCAGGGTGCTTTTGTATGTTGCTAATTCGGTGGTGGCAGCCTGGTTGATTTCCTTTTCCAGTCCGGGTTTCGGGGCGAGGGTCAGCAAAAGTGCGTGGGGATTATCGAGCATGGTTTGCTGTACGATTTTTTCGAGATAGTTGGTTGTGAGGGCCTGTTTAATCTCGGTGAGGGTTTTCTCATATTCCAGTCCTTTAAACGGATCACCTTCAAAAAACCAGCAAGTCTGGTTGCGGCCGCCAAGGCTCAGGCCTTTTTGTGCATCGGCTCCTTCGCGCAGGTAAAACTCGTTGCGGTTAATAATGCCTTCCACTTCTTTTTTGTCAAAACCTTTGGCAATGGTTTCTTTGATGGTGTTAATAACCACATCATAGAATTTTTGTTTGTCGCCGGGATTCGCATTCTGAACCGTGATCATGATTACATTCTGCTTGAAGGGAACGGGGTAAGCGCTCACATCTTTACCAATACCTTCTGCCTGCAGCGCCAGTCGTACCGGGGCTGATTCCTGGTTAAAGAGCAGGTCGCAGATAATATCCAGCGCCATTACCAGTGCATCATCGGTATTATGACCGGCGACAAAACTTAACGACAGATAGGTCTGATCTTCGGTGGGTTTCCCTTCCATGGCGGGATAAAATGCTTCGACTTCTTTCATTTTGCTGAACGCAGGCTGGTCGATGATCTGAATTTTTTCACCGGTACGGGTATATTTCGACAAATATTCCCTGTCGATAAATTCCAGTTCTTTATCTAAATCGGCATTTCCGTAAAGGAAAATATAGCTGTTTTCGGGAGCGTAAAACTTTGTATGGAAGTCTTCAAATTCTTTTTGTGTTAAGGTAGGGATGGCTGAAGGATAGCCTCCTGATTCTTTTCCGTAAAGGTTATCGGGGAACAGATTTTTAAACAACTGGTAAGAAAGTTCGCGGGTGGGGCTGGAGTAGGCACCCTTCATTTCGTTATACACTACACCTTTATAGGTAATAGGTCCATCTTTTTCGAGTAATTCACGGTGCCAGCCTTCCTGATTCAGAATGCGGTCGTCGCTGTATATTAATGGATTGAATACGGCATCAAGATAAACGTGCATGAGATTAAAATAATCTTTATCGTTCATGCTGGCGAAGGGATATTTGGTGGCATCCTTCGAGGTCATGGCGTTCAGAAAGGTTTTGAGTGATCCTTTAGAAAGCACGTCAAACGGACTTTTCACCGGGAAATTCGTGGATCCGTTGAGGACCGAATGTTCCATAATGTGGGCAACGCCGTTATCAGAAGAAGGCACGGTTTTAAAAGCAATGCTGAAGGTTTTGTTATTATCATCATTCGCGATTTTAAAAAGCTGCGCGCCGCTGGCGACATGTTCATAGAAATAACATTCTGCATTCACCTCTTTTACAAAGCGTTTTTCGATCAGCTTAAAGCCATGGGTCGTCTGACCCGACACCTGGGCGCTGCAGAAAATACCAGTCATTACAATCATCGACAAAATTTTGAAGGGATTAATGGAACGAATCATATTTTAATGGTTTAAAAGATGGGTTACACATTTTTGGCAAAATTACGGATTATTCTCAGACCGGCCCCGGGTAATCGGTGAGTTGGGGAAAATGATCGACGAAGGATTTGGGGAGGGAGATTTTAGAATTGTTATTTTTTCTACGACTTTGCATGAATGACTGTGGTGCCGGGGGTGTTCATAGGAACATTTGCTATTTAATGAGGGGATACGGCTAATTGTCCTCATAAGGGTTTTTATTACTTTTACGCGAGTTATTATTTGTCTGATTATTTCTGATTTATTGAAGATTTTAAATTATGATGTTGATAAAATATGTAGATGTTATAAATACACTTGGGGTTTCATTGATCCTTATTGCGTTCTTTTTGCTGACGATCCACAAACTGAAAAGCGACAGTGTAGTGTATTACATACTTAATTTAACCGGGGCCGGACTGGCCTGTTACGGATCGTGGCTGATTGGTGTGATACCGTTTGTGGTGCTTGAGGGTACCTGGGCCTTAGTGGCTGCCGCAGGATTGATTCGCAGCGGTCTGCGTCGCGGCATAAAACAAAATCACCCGGAAGGGTAGTCCCGGGTGATCCTGAATTTTATGAGTGAACCTTGTGTAAGAGCTATCTGATAACGCTTACCACACCTTTCAGTTTATAGTCTTTTCCAGTAGGATCTCTGTATTTCAATACCCAGACATAGGTGCCGGCAGGTACAACCTTGTCGCCGATACGCCCATCCCATCGTTGCGATACCGACGTGGAGGTCCAGATGTTTTGTCCCCAGCGGTCCCACACCGTCAGTTCATAGCCCTCGTCGGTGATGCCCAGCAGACTTGGCGACCAGGAGTCGTTAAGGGAATTGTTGTCGGGCGAAAACGCATTGGGAATAAAGATGAGCTGTTCCGGGTAAATGGTCACAAATTTTGTGATGCTGTCGGAGCAGCCCTGGTTGGCTTCGACTACCAGCAGGACTTCGTAGGTGCCCGAATCGGAAAAGATATGGACCGGGTTCTGATAATTCGATTCGTTGGAATTTCCCGATGCCGGATCCCCAAAGTTCCAGTACCAGTAATTTGCACCGAGTGAGGCATCAATAAACGTTATTTCCGGAATGGGCATATTCCCGACTTCGGGCAACCAGTAAAAATCGGCAATGGGCTTGTTATAGACATTTACCGGCATGGTGGCGCTATGCACGCAACCATTGATGCTGGTTACGGTGAGGGTAACAATGTAGTTGCCTTCTTCGATGTAAATGTGTGTCGGGTTTTGCTGCGATGAGGTATCTACTTCCGCAAGAATATCCCCGAAACTCCACAGCCAGCTTGAATCTTCCACGTCGGATGTGGGATTATAGATGAACTGAACATCGAGCGGTTTACAGCCATTGCCCGGAAGTGTAAGGAAAGTCAACTGCACGGGGGGGTAAATATTGACGGTGGTCATTGCTTGTCCCGAACATCCATCGGCATTACTTCCGGTAACGGTATAGGTAATGGTCGAGGGTGGCGTGGCCATTACCGTTGGTCCCACCAGCGTGGTGAGTCCGGTTGAGGGTGACCATGAAAATGAGGTGGCGCCGGTTGCGTTTAAAGTGGCCGAGGCTCCTTCGCAAATATAGGTGCTGGTAGGATCAACGCTGACCATGATATTCAGGATCACCTGGAAATTGGTAGTGACCGAATTGGTACACATGGTATTGGCATCGGTGTATGTGTACGTGATTACCTGGTTGCCAACACCAACCGTGGCCGGATCAAAAATGTTATTGACCACCCCGGTTCCTGAGTAGGTTCCGCCGGCCGGCGTTCCTCCGGTGAGGAGGAATGAAGGAGTGCTAGCACAAACATCGTTAAGCGTGGAATGCGTAACTACGGGCAATGCAAAAACCACCTGCGGCTGAGTTGCTGTGGCAACGCAGCTTGATGCGGGGTCAGTATAGGTATAGGTAACTGTAAAGGAGCCTGCGCCTGAAGTGGCCGGATCGAAGGTGTTATTAGAAACCCCGGTTCCGCTATAGGTGCCTCCGGCAGGTGTTCCACCGCTTAGAGCAAAGGCAGTGGCATCGGCGCAAACATCAGGCAAAACTGCCAGGGCCACTACCGGACCTGCGTTCACCGTAAGGGTATTGGTAGCGCTGTTGACACAGGAATTGCCATCGGTGTAAGTGTATGTAATGGTATGGCTACCCAGTCCGGCATTAGCCGCGGTGAAAATACCACCCACCACTCCGGGACCGCTATATACGCCTCCGGCAGGGGTTCCGCCAGCAAGGGCAAAGGCAGGGGCGCCTAGACATACACTGGTGAGTGCCGGTAGTGTTACGGTAGGAAGAGCGTTCACCGTAAGGGTATTGGTGTCGCTGTTAACGCATCCGTTCCCATCGGTATAGGTGTAAATAATGTTATGTGTTCCTGCACCGGCAGTAGCTGCAGTGAAATTATTTGCGGTAACGCCTGGTCCGGTATAGGTTCCGCCAGCGGGTGTTCCCCCTGTTAATGCAAACGCCGGGGTGTTGATACATTCATCCGCCGGGGGTGCAAGTGTAACAATGGGCAGGGGATAGGCATTCAGGATGGCCGCACCGTTTGAATTGCCGGCACAGTTTACATCAGTAATGCTTGTAACCGTGTACACGCCGGGGGTTGTTGTGTTGAAGGTATAGGGCGAAGCATTGATTGCATTCACGGTGGTGGATGTGCTGCCATTGGTATACGTCAGATCCCAGGGACCCGTGCCGGTAAGGGCAATCGTAATGGTGACGGGCGTTGTGCTGTTGGTACAGATATTTCCCCCTCCGGAAATCGTGGCTGTAGGCATTGGGTTAACGGTAATGGTAACGGTTTCTGAGTCGGAACAACCCGTCGGATCGCCCACTACGGTATAGGTGGTGGTGGTGGTGGGATTGGCTGTTACGGTCGGCCCCGATACTGCTGATAACCCGGCAGGTGGACTCCACGAATAAGTCGTTGCCCCGCTGGCTGTGAGCGAGGTAGACTGCGAATTACAAATGGTTGCGGAGGCGGGGGTTACCGTCACCGAACCACTGGCAATATTAATGGTAATACTCTGACTTCCGGTGCATCCATTGCTGGTTCCGGTGACGCTGTATGTTGTTTGTGCATTTACCGTGGGGGTGATCTGCGAACCTGTATCAGTGGTATTCCAGACGTAGGTGGTTCCGGGCATATCGCTGGTAGCATCAAGGGTTACAACGGTTCCCGGACAAACGCCACCAGCCGGAGTTGCGGTGATGGTGATGGTGGGTGAAGCGGAAACGGTTACGGTTACTGTGGCCAAACTGGTGCATGAAGCCGAGGTACCGGTTACGGTATAGGTGGTGGTTGTCGCGGGACTTACACTTACCGGGTTTCCGGATCCCAGTCCATCGCTCCAGGAATATGATGTGGCACCGGCAGCAGTAAGCGTTGAGGCAACGCCATTACAAACCGAAGTAGGCGAGGCAGACACTGTGGTAGCTACCCCGGAGACTGTTATTGACCGGCAATTGTTGGGGTTCGCCGGATCGGTCAGGTTTCCGCAAAGGTCAGCAATATGGCCATCACTTCCGTTGATACACACTGTGTGCACGCCCGGCGGTAAGCCAGGACTGAGCGTTAGCGTATAAGTGTTCTCCATGGTTGCACCTGCCGCACAGTTTGCTCCGTTAATTGCCGTAACGGTTTGTCCGGCAATGGTGAAATCAGCCGTGGAAACGGTATTGCAGAGTACGTTTTCACTCATCGTAATGACGATGGAAGTCCCTCCGCAAGTTGGGTTTGGAATGGGCAATAAATAAGGTCTGACATTATCGTAAATGACGGCAGTGCCATTGGTCATATCAAGCTGATATCCGTGTCCCGCCCCGTATCCCGTATAGTTACTGATATTAAGATAATACGTGCTACCCGCAGTTACCCATACCTGTGGATTGTTTGCGATTGCTGCCGAACCCCAGCAGTCAGTCCATGTGGTGGGAGAAAGGTTATTGGCACCGGTAATGCCTCCATCGGCCGACCAGTTACAACTTACCTCCAGATAAGGTAATGCCCCTGTGTTAGAGAGTGCACTGCAATCGTCGGTGGTCAGGTTAAACAGCGCCCAGTCATAGTCATCGGCCATCACCCAGGGGGTAATCCGGAAGTCGAACCAACCCGTGGTCTGAACCGAAAAGGTATACCATACTGAATTCCGCTCCCCTGCGCTCATACAGGTAACCGGACAGCTGCTGGTCGGGATGTCGCTGATGGTTCCAACGCCAGTGTAACCATTAAACTCATCATAGGTGTTTAAACAAATTGGAATGGCCCCCATACAATCCTGCACCGTAGGCTGAGCGTACATGGTTTGGTTCAGGATAAGTATAAATAAATAAAGTGTAATGAATAATTTTTTCATATACATATTTTAAGTAGGCAGAATATCAATTAGTATAATAACCAGATTGGTCGTTTAGTTGCTCAGATCTGATGGTTAATCCTTCCACAACAATCTCACGAATTCCGCATGTGATAAGGATTTTGGTGAAATGACTGACCTTGGTATCGGCCGTCAGTGTCAGGCTTCCGGTGTAGTTAACCCCCTTCTGTTCCCTTGTTATTTTAAACCGCACAACACGTTCGGGGATCAATATAAACGCTTCTTTAAGGCTTTTTGCCTGACCGGCGGATTCAATCCCGGTGATGCCAAAAGTAATTTCTTTTGGAGTGTCAGACTCTAAGGTGTTGATTAGTTTGTCTTTGGAATCAAAAACGAAAACGACTTCTGTCTGTTTGACCTGGGCATAAATGTGTTGGATGGTGCTGAAGTGTATTAAAATTCCAACAATCAGCAGGGGTAGAACTTTTCTCATTTGGCGGGAATTGGTTATCAACAGTATTAAAGATGTTATATATAGTGCTTTGGTTGCCTTGTTAGTTATATTTATTTATTTATGTAAAGCCTTGATAAAGAATTTGAAAAAAAGGAGTAATGAGTCGGCTATCTCTGATGTTCTGAATCAGGCAGGGATGATTAGTGTTTATTCAGACCCTCATCTGACCTATTCAAAACCTATCCACTGAATTAGCTCCGAAAATAGGAATAATATTTAGTAAAAACTAAATTTTTTTAAAAAGATATTAAGAACGTACGTTTAATAAATTAAAATTCAGTTGCCAGCACTTATAGCAGCGGATTCTGGTGAGCAAAATTTATGAGATCCCGCTGGATTGCATACGATCCAGAGGCAAGGATAGGGCGAACGTCCGGAATCTATACCCCGCCCTTCGACTACGGTCGCCTGATAAAACGTCGGCGTCCTTCGCTCAGGGACCGAGATTTATATTGACAAGTTTGCCTTGACAAGTTTGGAGTCAATGAATTCTGCTTTTTGCATGTGGAGCGTAAAAGCTATTTATAGCTTAAATTATTATTTAGAAAAATTATAAATAGTGTTGATTTTTGCAATGACTTGTTGTATCTTTGCACCATTGAAAATGTATTATCAGATTTTCTAAAATTAATAATCAAATGAAAAAGTACAAATTATTTTTAATATTCCTCTTTATGAGCACAACGTTGTTTTCTCAGAGCAGTAAGACCCTTTATGATTTTACCGCAACAACTATAGATGGGCAATCATTTCCAATGTCACAGCTGAAAGGCAAAAAGGTATTGATTGTAAATACCGCATCCAAATGCGGGAAAACACCCCAATATGCCGAGTTGGAAACTTTATACAAGAAATATGGCGGCGATAAATTTGTGATTATCGGTTTCCCGGCCAATAATTTTTTAAGTCAGGAACCGGGTACCAATGAGGAAATAAAAAGTTTCTGCGAGCGCAATTACGGGGTAACCTTTCCGATGATGGCCAAAATATCCGTAAAGGGAAAAGATATGGATCCCATTTACCAATGGTTAACCCAAAAGAAAGAAAACGGGGTAATGGATGCTGAAGTTACCTGGAATTTTCAAAAATTTCTGATCAACGAAGAAGGCCACTTGGTGAACTTTTTTCCACCCTCAGAGAAACCGCTTTCGGAAAGCATAATCAGGTGGATCGAAGGCCGCTAACCAGGGTCTGTCCATAAAGCCCGTCTGCGGCGTTGTCCTTGTGTTGTCAGGCAGTCATTTACCCCAGTAAACTCCTGCCTGCCAACACTTCGGACGCCTTGCATACGAACTTTATGATCAGCCCCTAGGTTGAAAAAAAGGACTTTATTGGTGTTAACCCCTTCTAGCTCTCGTTGAGATACCTGATTCAGAGTATATTTTTTTTCCGCTTAATCTGTTTTTTCAGTTGTTTTTGTATTCAACTGTTACCGATGTCTTACGAGTAACGCTAACCAGGGTCTGTCCATAAAGCCCGTATGCGGCGTTGTCCTTGTGTTGTCAGGATCTGAAGCTTAGCCTCTAACTACAATAAATGAAGGATTGTGCAGGTCGGGTTTGTTATAAACCAACGGCTGCATGGTTTCAGGATCCAGTACGTTGGCCCCGCTGATTTCTGCAATGGCCTGTCCTGCGGCGGAATCCCACTCCATCGTGGGCGCAAAGCGCGGATACAGATCGGCACTGCCTTCGGCCACTGCACAGAATTTCAGGGAACTGCCACGTGAAATATAGATCACGTCATCGGTTTGAGGATGATAGCGCCCGATGAAATCATGCGTTTCTGGATTCATGTGCCTGCGGCTGCAAACTGCCACAAAACCGTTCTTAATCTGGTTTAAAGGAAGCGGCATCGAACGGCTTATTGCCTGTTCAGGGGTTTCGCAGTTGTGCAGGACATGCTGTGCGTCCGTAGCTTTCCATGCTCCCAGCGATCCCAGTCCAAAATACAATACTTCAGGAACAGGTGCGTACACCACGCCCAGTATGGGTTTCCCGTTTTCGATCAGGGCAATGTTTACAGTGAATTCGCCGTTTTTGCTGATAAATTCTTTGGTGCCATCCAGTGGGTCGATCATCCAGAGCCGTTGCCAGGCGCGGCGTTCATCGTAAACGGGCAGGGTGCCTTCTTCGCTGATTAAGGGGATGCCTGTATTCTTTAGCGCTTCCGCGATTATTTTGTGTGCGGCAAGGTCGGCTGCAGTCAGGGGTGACTGGTCTTCTTTGAAGTCGACCGCGAAGTCCGACTGATAAATTTCGAGTATTGCCTTGCCAGCCATGAGCGCGGCTTTGAGGGCTATCTGCAGCAGCGCTTCATCCTGCACTTTTTGCTTATTGTTCATGGAATTCATTGGTTCGGTTATCGGAAACTGCCGCGGAACTTGGTAAAGACATGCTCATCAATTTTAACCACCACCTGGGCATGCATCAATTCATCACCGGGATATTTAATCTTGATTTCGAGCTCAAGTTCCGGATGTTCGTTGGGATTGATGAGGTTCAGGAATTTTATTTCTTCCGCAGTGACCAGCACCAGTTCCTTATCAAAATGCTGCGCCAGCGTTTCTTTGATCATTTCCACAATGCAAACACCCGGCACCACAGGGTTTTCGGGGAAATGCCCTTTGTAAATATCATGGGTGGGGATCAGTTCCAGATGGGCCGTCAGCCTTTCGGGACTGTCTTCGTCATACTGAATGTCTCTGATCGTAAAAAAACTATTTAATAATAAATCGCTCATCGCTTATGGGTTTATTGATCATTTTATGCTGAAAACGGATTTCGGTGATATCGCCGCCTTTTTCCGACATGTAAATACCAGCAATGGAAAGGTCAGCTTTTTCAAAGGTTAAGGTGATGGAGGCAAAATAGGCTTTCATATCCTTGGTAACCGGCGTCAGTTCAACTCTGTAGCTTAAATCGTTTTCGGAATAGCGTGTTTTGAATTCACCCTGGTTATCAAGCAGACTTCCATCCACCATGGCCGATAGCTTTCCGTTCATTTCCATGAAGGATTTGTTGGCGGTCATATCATACTGATTGGTTTTTGTTTCATCCCTGATAAAGATCTTATCGTTATTGATGATAATAATGTAAATGAACGGATCCGTGTATTCCCAGCGGACCTGCTTGCCGCTTCTGTAATAAAAGAGTCCGTGGGAAACCACCGGCTTCTTGAGCATCTTCATGTTTTTCATCTGGGTGAATTCACATTCCATTCCTGTAAAGGTGGTGGAAAAAGCTTTTAGCTTTGCCTTAAATGCCGTGGTGTCGCGCATGGTGCGAAAGGTGGTGTCCTGCGGATTCATTGCGTTCAGTCCGGCATGCACCAGCATCATCCCCAAAAAAATCAACAGCTGTATTTTAATTTTCATCGATGGTTAAATTTAAACCTGGACGCTTTCTTCAACTTGATAGGGCGCGGGTTGTATAATAATTTCCGGGGATAGCACCGGCTCGCCTCTTTCTTCCAGCATTGATAATACGCGGTCGAGAATTTCGGGCATATCGGGACGTGTTTCGTGCAACAGGATGATATCGCCGGCTTTGGCTTTACTGACGCGGGCAATAACTTTTTCAGGATCTTTGATCACGGTATCCAGGGAACGGATGCTCCAGCCAACAGTGATAAACCCTGATTTTCTCAGCGCTTTTTTCATCATAGGATTGGTTACACCGTAAGGAGGCCTGAACCACACAATTTTTTTACCGATGATGTTATTGATGACCTCCTGCGATTTTACAAACTCCCTGAGCATACGGAACGCGGGAAAAAAATCGAAATAGTAGGAGTGACCGTAGGTATGGTTTCCGATGATATGGCCTTCGTTGTGAATGCGACGGACCAGATCGGGGTGGGCTTCGGCTTTTTGTGCAATCAGAAAAAAGGCTGCTTTGGCGTCATGTTTTTTGAGCACCTCCAGTATACGTGGGGTTGTTTCCGGATCGGGACCATCGTCGAATGTAATGGCCACGCCCTTGTCAATGCTGCTGTTGCGGCAGATTACCGGGAAATGAAAATTACTGTTCACGCGGAAAGATCCGATGCTGATGACGGTCATATATCCCGCGCCCAGCGCGAGATACCACCAGCCACTCACGGAGGTGAAAAACTGCGAAATGTTCAGCGTGAGTAAGCCCGCAAATAGAATGGTGTTGGTTCTGCCGAATGTTAGCATGCGCTTACCAACATTAGGGTATGATCCACACCCATATAATGATTATAGATCAGGATGTGTTTATAATCTTTCATGGGTGGGCCAGCCAACTGCACGCCTTCCGGCACTTTCCGGTTTTTAAGTATCGCGGAACTGAGCCATGCGGCAAAGGATGAGGCCGTCATGTATTCACCGCAAAGGTGTTTAAAACCAAGCAGGGGCTTACCATTGAAGAGGGTTTCTGCCAGTGGCTTATAGAGTTTATCATATTTCGGCCAGCCATTGCATCCCGGCATTACCGCGTCAATTTCGTTGATGGTCAGTCCGGCCGTTTCCAGCAAACGGTTGATGCCATCTGCAATTTCCTGTGATGAACCTGGCTTGTAGAGCATTTCCAGTCCGTTAAACATCGCAGAAGCACCGTCGGAATTGGATTGCAGGGTAAAGAAAACGGAACCTTCACCGGCCAGGGTTCCGCGACTTTTCAGGCGGAATGCATCGGTATCGGGCGGAACATTTGTTTTCCACAGGCCCATGCGCGAGGTGATGTTGAAGTAATCGTTGGTGATTTCATCAATGCCACCCAGTAACACATTTTTTGCTTCGCCGTTCTGTAACATCATCGTGGCGTCGAGCAGGGCATTCTCAAAGGAAAAGCCGCGGTGCACATAGGCAAAATTGTAGTTGTTGCATTTCAGCATCAGCGCAATTTGTCCGGCAATGGTGTTGTGTGTTGATTGAATAAAAGCCGTTGGGGTAAGGAATTGCTCTTTATTTTTTATCATGGAAGAAAGAAAAGTCCCGGTGTCTTCCATACATCCAAGGCCTGTTCCCGTGATGATGGCATCCGGTTTTTCAATCCCGGCTTCCTTCAAACTTTTTAACGCTGCGGCGATGCCCATTTTCACAATGCGGCTCATCCTCCTGCTGACGGCAGGGTTGATGATTTCTTTGTAATCCGGCTCCATACATTTCATCCGGCTTTGTGCGGGCTGCAGGGGGCTTCCCTGAAACAGACCTTCCTGATAAGTGTCCTGTGGGCTGATAGCGATACCCGATCTGATATATGCTTTCATGGAATATACTGGATGTTTAAATGGGTTTAGAGAAAACTACCGTGGAATTGTTACCGCCAAATCCGAAGGAGTTGCTTAACACGTGCTTTATATCGGCTCCTTTTTTCAGGGAAGTAACAGGTATCAGCCCCAGCTCGTTCATGGGTGTGGTGAAATTCATGTTGGGATAAATCAGCCCATGCTGCAGGGAGAGTATCGATAACACGGATTCGATGCCACCGGCAGCGCCGAGGGTATGTCCGGTAAAAGGCTTGGTGCTGCTGAAGGGTGGGATATGTTCGCCGAAAATATTTTTCATGGCAACGCCTTCCGAAAGGTCATTATTCTGTGTGCCGGTACCATGTACATTGATATAGCTGATGTCTTCAGGATTCAGGCCACTCATGGCCAGTGCCTGTTTCATTGCCAGGGTTGCACCAAATCCTTCGGGCGATGACGCCGTTTGATGGAAGGCGTCATTGGCGTTGGCATATCCGGCAAGAACGGCAAGCGGTGTTGCGTTGCGTGCCCTCACCGAACGTTCGGATTCCAATACCACGTAACCCGCGCCTTCGCCTAGGTTCAGGCCGGAACGGCTGTCGTCAAAAGGCCTGCAATGATTTTTATCCAGAATCATCAGGGTATTAAATCCATTAAGGGTAAAGCGTGTAATGCAATCGGTTCCTCCGGCAATGGCGCAATCCAGCATACCGCTCTGAATGAGCTTTGCGGCATACATCAGCGAATTCACCGAGGAAGAGCAGGCCGTGCTGATAGTACTCAGGATGCGTGTGGCGCCCAGTGTTTCACCAATAACCTCGGTGCTTTCGCCGCAATCGTGCGCAATCACCTCACGAAGGTGTCCGCTGGCAGGATTTTCAAAATAGCTTTCGATAAAGCCTTCGCTGCGGTCCATACCGCCGACAGAAGTTGCAGAAATAAAGCCTGTCCGTAATTTACCGGGATCAACACCTGACTGCATCAGGGCTTCGCGTGCGGCAATCAATCCCAGCAGGGTGGTGCGTGTGTATATTTTCCGGGAATTCACCGGTATACCGGCTAAGGTGCGCAATTCCTCATTGCTGAGTTTTACTTCACCCACAGGAAAAATTCCTTTATGTATCGTTTCCGTATGCGTGATGGGTCCTATGCCATGCCGGCTGTTCACAAGGGAATCAAGTACTCCGGAGCCATCAGTGCCTATGGCTGAAATGATCCCGGTACCTGTAATATAAACTTTCTGCATCGTTTCGTTCATTTGATGAGCAAAAGTAAGAATTTTTTCTAAATTGTAGGGCCGCATGGCATGCGGCCCTATTCTAATACAGCCGTATGGCATGCGGCTGCGCCAAACATGCGCATACCATGCGCCTATACCAATTCAGCCGCATGCCATGCGGCTATGCCATATTGCTATCGCACCGCGCTGCTTTTTTTGTACCTTTGTGCCAGCAACAGTCCGCCTTGTCGCTCATCCGAAAGGGTGGGAGGAAAGTCCGGGCAACACAGGGCGCCATACTTCCTAACGGGAAGGCCCCGCCACAAGCGGGGACAGCAAGTGCCACAGAAAATAACCGTCCCGACACTTGTGTCGGGATAAGGGTGAAAACGCGAGGTAAGAGCTCACGACATTTTATGGTGACATAAAATGGGGGTAAACCTTATGGGTTGAAAGACCAAATATACCGGGGTTTGAGGGCTGCCCGCCCTATCCCGGGGGGTAGGTCGTTTGAGCCTGCTGGCGACAGCAGGTCGAGATAAATGGCAAGGGTCCGCTTACGTGGCGGATACAGAACCCGGCTTACAGGACTGTTGTTATTTTTTTTCTTTTCAGGATTCCCTGAGTTATTAAACCTTCACTGTTGATAATTCGCCTCGCCCGGCCGGAAGCGAATATACCTTATTATATAATTTTGACAGTTATATCCAGTTATTATTAATACCCGGATTTCTGAACCTGTTGAAATTATAGGGGATTCGGGGTTACCGATCTGAAAAATCATCAGTTATGAAAATATTAGGGAAGTTGTTATGTACGGCTGTGTTCATTACCGGGGGGCTTACCACGAACGCGCAACAGACCGCCATTTATGACCTGCCGGATGCAGAATTCCGTGATGCACAGGAACTTTTTAATAAAGAAAAGTATGGTGCCGCCCAGCAAAAATTCTTGAAGGTTATTAAGATGAATGCAGGGAAACCTTCGGAATTAAATGCCCAATCGGCCTATTATACGGCGATGTGCGCACTGGAACTTTTTAACGACGATGCTTCGTATCGTGTGGTCAATTATGTCAGAACACACCCCGAGCATACCCGTGTGTACCTGGCATGGTACCAGCTGGCCCGTTATCATTTCCGCTTTAAGCGATACGAGGAAGCACTGGCAGCGTTTGAAAAGGTGGATCAGTACAAGCTGAACGATGAGGAAAAAAATGAGTACCAGTTTAAAAGCGGGTATTGTTATTTTATGAAGGACGATCTGGAAGCGGCTAAGAAAGCATTCTTTACACTGAAAGAGACCGACAGCAAGTATGCTGCGGGGGCTACCTATTATTTTGCCCATATTTCTTACCAGGAAAAAAATTACGAAACAGCCCTGAAATCATTCCGGAAAATTACGTCGGACGAGGTATACGGGAAGTTCACTCCTTACTATATCACACAGATATATTATATACAGCAAAAATATGATGAATTGCTGAAGGTGGCTCCCCCCTTGCTCGATTCTGCTTCCACCAGGCGTGCCCCTGAGATTGCCCGCATGATTGGTTCAGCTTATTTTAAAACACAACGTTTTGCCGATGCCCTGCTATATCTTCATATGTATATCGACAAATCATCCGTTCCGCCTACCCGGGATGATTTTTATGAATTGGCGTATTGTTATTACCGCACCAGTGATCCGGATAATGCCATCATCTGGTTTGGTAAAGTGAATACCAGTCCGGAAGATTCCTTATCGCAGCTTACCCTTTACCAGCTGGCCGATTGCAAGTTGCAGACGGGCGATTATCTGCCGGCCATCAACTATTTCCACATGGCGTATCAGCTTGGGATCGATCCGCTGGTAAGCGAAGACGCCCTGTTCAATTATGCCAAGCTTGCGTACGAAAAGGGCTATAATCCCTACAACGAAGCAATCAAGTCGTTCAATTTATACATTGCGGAATTCCCAAAGTCATCACATATTGATGAAGCCTATGAATACCTTTCCGGGATGTATTTAAGCACACGCAATTATAAGGATGCGCTGGTTTCGCTGGAAAGTATTAAAAATCGTGATGTGAAACTGAACCGGGCTTATCAGAAAGTGTGTTATTTCCGCGGCATTGAATACTTTAATGATGCGGATTACAGCCAGGCGATCGCCCATTTTAAGAAATCTTCAAAAGTTCCTGTGGATGTTTCCATTGCGGCGCAATCAATTTACTGGACCGGCGAAGCTTTCTACCGTATGGAACAGTGGGATTCTTCGCTGTGGAATTTTCAGAAATTCCAGCAAATGCCAGGCGCTTTTGGCTCCACGGAATACAACCTGGCCAATTACCAGAGCGGATACTGCTGGTTTAAGAAAATGAACTACGCCAGTGCGCTCACTGCTTTCCGCAAATTCACGGGTGCAGCATCCAAAGAAAACCCGGCTGTGATTAATGACGGTTACCTGCGTGCGGCGGATTGCTTTTTTATGACCAAGGATTACTCCGCTGCAGTTGAGAATTACAATAAGTCCATTGCGATGAAACTTACTGATAACGATTATGCCCTTTACCAGAAAGCCCTGGCATATGGACCAATGGGGAAGTTTGAATCTAAAGTCGCTGCATTGGATGAGCTCATCGCGCAATATCCGTCCTCTTCCTATTATGATGATGCCCTGTTTGAAGCTGGTAATACCTGGCAAAACATGACCAATCAGCAAAAAGCGCTACCGTATTACGACAAGGTTATCGCCAATTGCCCGCAATCGGCCTACGTTTCCAAAGCACTGCTCAAAAAAGGGCTGATTTATTATAACACCGATCAGGATGAGAAAGCGTTGGTGACGCTGAAGCAGGTTGTGACCGATTATCGCGGCACAGAGGATTCGAAGGAGGCGTTGATGTCATTAAAAAATGTATTTGTTTCTATGGATAAGGTGCCTGATTTGTTTGAGTATGTAAAAAGCCTGGGTGAAAACCTTTCGGATGATGTTCAGGATTCAATTACGTGGACTGCTGTTGAGAACAAATTTATGAACAACGATTGTAAAGGGGCTGTGAGAGGCTTTACCGATTATATTGAGCGCTTTCCGGATGGGCAGTTTGCTATGGACGCATATTTTTACCGTTCAGAATGTTTGTATAGCGATCAGGATAAAGACGCTGCCCTGGCGGGTTACACGTATGTGATCGGCAAACCGGCTTCTAAATATCTTGAAACCTCTCTGGCAAAAGCCGCAGAGATCACTTTTACACAAAAGAATTTCAATGATGCCATCCTCCATTACAAACGGCTTGAAGATGTGGCGCAATACAAAAACAATATCCTCGCTGCACGTATCGGGATCATGCGCAGCCAGGCGCTGCTGATGCATCAGGAAGATGCCATAGAAGCCGCGCAGCATTTGCTGACGACAGAAAAATTATCGGAAGATTTGCAGGCTGAAGCCCACATGGTGATCGGACGCTGTGCCCTTTCGATGGATAGTATTTCCACCGCTGTGGCTGAGTTCAGCCAGGTTTACCGCTTGTCGAAAGGGGAGTTGGGTGCCGAAGCGAAATGGAGCCTCGGTTATATTCAATACCAGCTTGGCAATTATGATGAATCCGAAAAAATTGCTTTTGATCTGGTGAATCAGGTGCCTTCTTACGATTACTGGGTGGCTAAAGCCTTTATACTACTGGCCGATAATTATTTGAAGAAAGGGAATAACCGCCAGGCAAAATACACACTGCAAAGTATCATCGATAATTATGAAGGGGCTGACCTTGTGAAATTGGCCCAGGATAAGTATAATCTGATACTTGAAGCCGAAAAGCAGGAAGAATTGCTCAAACAGCAGCAATTGCAACAGGTACCCGAAAACCCCGTGGATGGGACCACTCCGGAAGAAACAAGTCCTGAAAAATTTTAATGAGGAGGGAACATTATGTCGACAACAATGAATAAGAAAATGATATTCCGAGCAACCCTGATGGGTTTAGTGGCCTGCATGTATATTTCATCTGCGAAAGCCCAGCACCATGATACTGTTACGGTGATTTCGTCCTACCAGCCAGTGGTGTCCGATGCCAATAAAATCCTGACCAATCCGGCCATTACCGATACTTTTTTTGAACGGCCGCAGATGCAGTACAGCGTCCTGAAACGGGTGGCACGAACGTCATTCAGCGTGGAGCCCATCAAGGCCGCAAAAATCGGGGATGCTACGGTTCCCAAACTTTACCGCTTTCTGGTAAAGGCCGGTTTTGGAAATTATACCACACCTTACGGGGAATTGTATTTCAATAATCTGCAATCGAGAACCTATACTGTAGGTGCGCATATTAAACATATCAGTTCGTACGGAAAGCTGAAGAACTACGGCTATCCGGGATACAGTGATAACCTGGCGGAAGTATACGGAAACAAGTATTACAGTAAACATGTACTTTCAGGTGCCATCGGATACGAGCGCGATGTGGTGCATTATTATGGGTTTAAGACAGCGGAATTTATTGCACTTCCCTCGAAAGATGACATTAAACAGCGCTTTGCACTGGTCCGTGCCGAGGCCCATTTAAATAGCCTGGTTAATCCCGACTCGCTAAAGCTGAACCATCAGGTGGACATTTCTTATTATAATCTCAGCGACAAATATGGAAGCAGCGAAAATAACATGCTTTTGGGGGCTGATGTTAATAAGGAATTGAACCTTTTTAAAATCACCAAATCGCAGGTGCTGGGCCTCAATGCGAATGTTGATTATTATTTCCGTAAGGATAGTATAATGAGTCATAACACTGGATTAATTACACTGAAGCCCTATTTGAAAACAAAATTTAATGCATTTACTTTTAACCTTGGCGTGGATATTACAGCTGAAGCTGATACCGTTACGTCTTTGCATTTCTACCCTATAGCTGATGTGCAATTTAATATTGTAAAAGATGTCCTGATCCTTTACGGAGGTATTAAAGGGAATATGCAGGCCAACAGTCTGCGTTCGCTCACCCAGGAAAATCCTTTCATGACCGGTATGGCGCCTATGCAGGCCAGCAATGTCAAGATGGATTTGTTTGCAGGCATCCGCAGCAATATCAGCCGCGAGCTCAGTGCCCACGCGTATGCTTCTTACAAGGTGGTTCATGACATGCCGTTCTTTGTCACTGATAGCAATAACGCCTATGGGAATAAGTTCTCGCTCATTTATGATAATGTGAATGTTTTTCAGATGCGCGGCGAAATCAGCTGGCAAAAGGCAGAGAAGGTCTATCTCCGCATTGGTGGAGACTTCTGGAACTACGATATGAAAAGTGAACTGAAAGCCTGGAACAAACCGTATTTTGATGTGTTTGCCAATTTCAGGTACAATATTTTTTCAAAGATTATTATCACTGCTGATCTTTATGCATACTCCGAACGCTGGGCCAAACGCTATACCTCTAACACAGTGGCACCACTGAAACTGGGCGCTTATGTGGATGGCAACATCGGTATTGAATACAGGTATTCCCGGATTCTCGGCGCCTTCCTGAATGTGAACAACATTGGTTCGGCCCGTTACCAGAAATGGCAGAATTATCCTTCCTACGGCATCAATGTGCTGGGCGGGGTATCTTATTCGTTTTAATTTTTTAAGGGTTGATGGATAAAACCGTGAAAAATTTAGTAACTTCATGGTATGTAATTTATTAACCCTATAATTTTACATCCAATGACCCACGAAAAAACTGAATTCAAAATTAAGGGCGAAGAGCTCGTTAATAAAATCAAGCAGTTGATCCACGAAGGCAACATCCGTCGTGTGATTATTAAAGATAATGAGGGCCTGGTTTTTATGGAAATCCCGCTCACCGTGGGGATCGTAGGCACTGCGCTGGTTCCCATCTGGGCCGCCTTAGGCGCCCTTGCCGCATTGGTGGCCGATCTTACAATTGAGGTGGTGAAAAAGAGTGAAGAATGATTTACCATGGAGCCCCCCAAATAACGAAGGAATTTGTGAATGGAAAATGATGCCTTGAAAGCAATGGCACGGGATATCCGTTGCGATATCATCAGGTCGCTGACTGCAGCCGGCTCTGGCCATACGGGTGGTTCGCTCGGACTCGCAGATGTATTTACCGTTCTGTATTTTCACGTCCTGAAGCACCGCCCCGCCGAGCCGCAGTGGCCCGGGCGCGACCGTCTGGTGCTGAGCATTGGTCACGTAGCGCCGGTGCTGTACGCGACCCTTGCGCATGCAGGATATTTTCCCGTTGAAGAGCTATTGACGTTGCGAAAACTCAACTCCCGCCTGCAGGGCCATCCCGGGCGCGATCATGGGTTGCCGGGACTGGAACTTTCAGCCGGTTCGCTCGGACAGGGTTTGTCGGTGGCAACAGGCATGGCCTTAACCGCCAAAATAGATTCCAGCCCATGGAAAGTATATTGTGTACTTGGCGATGGCGAATTGCAGGAAGGCTCGGTGTGGGAAGCCGCTATGGCTGCATCGCACCACAAACTCAATAATCTCATTGCCATTGTTGATCGCAATGGTTTGCAGATCGACGGAAAAAATTCGGACGTCATGGAGCTCGAACCCCTCGCCGATAAATGGAAATCGTTTGGCTGGACCGTATTGGAATGCAATGGAAACGACATCGAAGGCTTAATAGAGACCTTCAACAAAATCCCGCATCAATCAACAAAACCCACAGTAATCCTGGCGCACACCATCATGGGTAAAGGCGTACCTTCCATCGAAAACGACCATAAATGGCACGGACGGGCGCCGTCAGCGGCGGAAGCGGAGGGGTTTATTAATGATGTGATGATGGGATGATGGGATGATGTGATGATGTGATGATGTGATGATGGGACGATGTGGCGTGCCATTTTTAATTCTCCATTCTTAATTGTCAATTGTCCATTGTCAATTGTCCATTCCCTTATTGATTCCCCCCTTTCCCTGTCTCTTAACCCTTCCCGGCTGATTCCTTATGTTATTAGATGGTGTGTTGGTCTATCTTCATATCCAATAAATTTTCAATGATTTTATGGAATGAAAAGTAGTGCGGTCTCTAGGCCCCGCTTTTTTTAAAACAGGACCTTCAAAATTAACAACCATTAAAACCACCATCTTATGAAAACCTACAGAATGTATCTGATTGCCGCAACAGTCGTGCTGGTGTGCCTGACTGCCATGCTGGTTCCGGCTATCTTGCTTTCGCAGAAGAGTACGGCTAATGCACAGGTTGTTTCGCGGACCGACCTTAAAATATCGAAAGAAGTTGCCGGGGACGATGATAAAACATTATCGCCCTATTTTTTTGTGCAGGGAGGTGATGAAAATATCGAAGCGCTTCCGCTGAAATCAACTTCTGCCGATGTCAATATTGTCGGTGTTATCGCTGATGTGAAAGTGACGCAGGAATATATGAACAAAGGAACCAAGCCCATCGAAGCCATTTATATATTTCCGGCTTCCACGCGGGCTGCGGTTTACAGCATGAAAATGACGGTGGGTGACCGCATTCTTATCGCAAAAATTAAAGAAAAGGAACAAGCCCGTCAGGAATATGACGCAGCGAAACAGGCCGGTCAGAGCGCGACCTTACTGGAACAGCAGCGACCGAACGTGTTTCAGATGAACGTGGCGAACATTATGCCCGGCGATACCATTAAGGTGGAGCTTTGCTATACCGAACTGCTTATTCCAGAAGAAGGGGTCTATGAATTTGTGTATCCCACTGTGGTTGGTCCCCGCTATTCGAATAAGCCCGAAGCCACTGCCAGCAGCAACGATAAATGGGTTTCTAATCCCTACCTGCATCAGGGAGAAGCCTCTACCATTGTGTTCGATTTTTTTGCCACGATCTCTGCGGGGATGCCGATCAAACAGGTGGCCTGTCCTTCGCACGATCTGAGCATTAACTATGATGGTGCTGCAACAGCCGTAATGACTTTTAAAAACAAAGGAACCTTCGAAGGAAACCGTGACGTAATTATACAATATAAGCTTGCGGATAATAAGATTGAATCGGGTATGCTGCTGTTTAAAGGGAAAAATGGAGAAGAGAATTTTTTCCTGACTATGGTGCAACCCCCGCCCAGACCGACTCAGGAGCAGATCCCCGCAAGGGAATACATTTTTATTATGGATGTGAGTGGCTCTATGTATGGGTTTCCGATCGAGACTTCCAAAAAACTGATGAAGAACCTGGTTTCAAATATCCGCACAAGCGATAAATTTAATGTAATGTTGTTTGCTGCCAGTGCGTCGGTTCTTTCTAAAGAATCAGTGCCTGCCACACAGGAGAATCTCGATAAAGCACTCAATTGGATTGACCAGCAGTCGGGTGGGGGCGGAACAGAATTGCTACCGGCACTGAAGCAGGCGCTGGCCATTGAAAAAGCTCCGGGCTTTTCGCGCACGTTTGTAATTGCCACCGATGGCTATGTGGATATCGAAAAAGAAACGTTTGATCTGATCCGCAGCAATCTGGGCAAAGCCAATTTCTTTGCCTTCGGCATCGGCAGTTCCGTGAACCGTTATCTTACCGAAGGTATTGCCTGCGCGGGCAAGGGCGAATCGTTCGTGGTGACCGATCCTTCGGAATGTGATGCTAAAGCAGAAAAATTCCGCAAGTATGTTCAATCTCCGGTACTCACCGATGTGAAAATTGATTTCGGGAGTTTCCAGGCTTACGATGTCGAGCCGCTGAATGCACCGGATGTGCTGGCTGAGCGCCCACTGATTATTTTCGGAAAATGGAAAGGCACACCTTCAGGTACAATGAAAGTAACCGGTATCACCGGGAAAACGGAGTTCAGCTGGAGCTGTGATGTTGCTGAGGTGACGCCATCTGAAAAGCACCAGGCACTTAAGTATTTATGGGCACGCGAAAAAATTCGTACCCTCGACGATATGGGAACGGCCGATGATAAGACCAAAGAGCAGGTTACCATGCTGGGATTAAAATACAATTTGCTGACGAATTATACTTCATTTATCGCCATCGATTCTGTTGTACGCAATGCCGGCGGACAGCAGACCACAGTGAAACAACCGCTGCCATTGCCGCAGGGCGTGAGCGATTATGCTGTGGGGAATTCAAACTTAATCAATGGATCTTCAGGGGCCTATGCGCCAGCGATGAAAAGCTGCGAACGCTCAGTGAGTCTTGATGCTATGGAGATCCTGGAAGTTGAGGTAGCTGATAATTCTGAGACATTTTTAGTTGTTGAACAAATGCCGGTATTTTCCGGAGGCGAAAGTGCCATGAAGAAATTCCTTGAAATTCATATCGTAGCACCAAAGAGGGCTGTAGAGGCTGGTGTTTCAGGAACTGTGTATGTTGAGTTTACCGTGGAAGCCAATGGGGATATTACCAATATTAAAGTGATCAGGGGTTTAGGATACGGTTGTGATGAGGAAGTGGTAAGGGTAGTTAAACTCATGAAAGGGATGTGGATACCCGGACAGCAGGCGGGTAAGAATGTCTCTGCCCAGCTTGTGATTCCAGTGAAGTTTTAGTGTTTGCGTTTTTGGGGTTTTATATTTGTGAATCCCGGCGCCGTGATGGTGCCGGGATTTCTTTTGTCTTTTGTCTTTAGTCTTTTGTCTTGTTAAAATGATAACTTTGCCGTGATACAATATTAATCATGATGAATTATAGCAATCGTGGGGATCGGCCCACCAAATCCGGATTTGCTGAGGGGGTGGTGAAGGCTGCCGGCCTATATGCGGAGATTGTGGGGTTGGGAGCAGATATTACTGCTTCGGTGGGAATGGACCAGTTTGCAAAAAAATACCCGGAGCGTTTTTTTTCGCTCGGAATTGCTGAGCAGAATTGTGTGGGGGTTGCCGCGGGGTTGGCGCTATCGGGCAAGCTCCCGGTGTTTTCGACTTACGGTGTATTTGCCGCGCTACGCACAACGGATCAGATCAGGATTTCGCTGTGTTATAACCAGGTTCATGTGATTATTGGCGGTGCCCATGCGGGCATCAGCGTGGGTCCGGACGGCGCTACGCACCAGGCGTTGGAAGACATCGCCATCATGCGTGTGCTGCCCAATATGACGGTGCTTTCGCCATGCGATGCCACCCAGGCCGCACTTGCCGTGATGGCGGCGGTGCAACAGGTGAAAGGTCCGGTATACCTCAGATTTGGCCGCGAGGCTGTGCCTGACTTTACCACAGAAGAACTTTCATTTATCGTGGGTAAAGGTCAGACTATGCTCGAAGGGAGCGATGTTACCGTAATTGCCACCGGTCATATGGTGTGGGAAGCATTGCAGGCAGCGGAGCAGATGAAAGCAGACGGCATCAGTGTAAGGGTCATTAATCTTCATACCATAAAACCAATCGATAAGGAGCTCATCGCGAAAGCGGCCCGTGAAACCGGCGCCATTGTTACAGCCGAGGAGCACCAGGTGCTGGGTGGATTGGGAGGTGCAGTTGCTGAGGTGGTTGCAGTAACCACTCCGGTTCCGATGGAATTTGTAGGGATGCCCGATTGTTTCGGGGAGAGCGGAAAAGCAGATGAGTTGATGGATAAATACGGATTGCGCGCAATTAATATTTGCGAAGCTCTCCGTAAAGTCATGAAAAGGAAAGCGCATGGAAAATGAAACCACCGGAATGCCTGAGGTGCCCGGACCAAAGAAAAAATCAAAGATGAAAACAACAACCTGGATGATGATTTCTGCTATTGTGATTCTTAGCGGATACTACATGGCGATGGGATATAAGAAACATCAACAGCAACAGTCGCAATCCAGTGATAGTACTATAATCGCTCATCGTGATTCACTGAAACAAAGCGGCAGTAAAATCACCAGCGCTGACTCCTTACCAGACGTAACTTATCTGATGGGGAAATTCAATCCCGCAAAGGAGATCAGTTTTGCGGAAATCGCCATTCCATACGGGAACAGGGAAGGGTTGTACGTGAGGGAAGAAACTTATGCCGCATACATTAATATGTATAATGCGGCTTTAAAAGAAGGTGTCAAACTTAGCGTGATTTCCGCCACCCGCAGTTTTGAAGCGCAGAAAGGAATATGGGAAGCTAAATGGACGGGTAAAAGAATGGTGGACGGTAAGAATCTGGCTACGGCAGTTTCCGATCCCGTTGAGCGTGCCCGGATCATTTTAAAATACAGTTCCATGCCTGGAACGTCCCGTCATCACTGGGGAACCGATGTTGACCTGAATAGTATGGACCCGAAATATTTTGAAACAGCGGCCGGAAAAAAGATCTACGACTGGCTTACAAGCCATGCTTCGGAGTATGGTTTTGGTCAGCCCTATACGGCCAAAGGCGAGCAGCGGCCGACCGGTTACGAGGAAGAAAAGTGGCACTGGTCCTATCTCCCGATTGCGCGGCGTTGCACGGAAGCCTGGAAGGAAAAAGTCGCTTATGCGGATATTAAAGGGTTTGCGGGCGCCGAAACCGCTGAAAAACTTAAGGTCATCGATGATTATGTGCTGGGAATTAATCCTGCCTGTAAATAAACAGTGTTTGTCTATAAAGTCCGATTTCATCGTTACCCTTGCTGAAAAAACCAGTCATTTACCCCAGTAAACTCCTGGTTTTTACAGCTACGGGTGCCTCGTCTCGCCTCAGGCGAGAGAACTTTATAGCCTAAACACTGAGTTTATGAACAGGCACTAAACAGTGCCTCCGGATAACGGACTTCTGTAAGGAACAGGCCACAAGCCGGCATACTTTTTCCGGCTTCGCAACGGTCGCCCGAAGTAATAATGGCTCTGAGCGCGGTTTCATCAATCTTTCCCCGCCCTGCTTCTATGAGGGTCCCGACTATGGCACGCACCATATTTCGCAGAAAGCGGTCGGCAGTAATGCGGAAAATTAATTGGTCCTGATCTTCAAACCAAAAAGCTTCTGTGATTTTACAATCGTTAGTTTTTGTTTCAGTGTGTGATTTCGAAAAGCACGAAAAGTCGCGGTATTCTTTGATAATCGCGGCGTAGTCGTTCATTTTATTGAGGTCGAGGGGGAGGGTGTACTGGTGCGAAAATTCTTTAAGAAACGGATTTTTTTTTCTGGAAATCCTGTATTCATAGGTCCGGGAAAGCGCGCTGAATCGGGCATGTGCTTCATCCGGGACCGGAAAAATTGATTCTATGCTGATATCTTTCGGCAAAAATGCATTGAGTTTGAAGGCAAGTTTTGTGCAGGCAAAGGGGGTCAGGGCGGGCTCCAGATCGAAGTGTGCAAAAAACCGGGCAGCATGAACTCCGGTATCAGTGCGGCCGCAACCGGTGATTGGCGTGTCGTGGCGCAGGATCATACTTAAGGCTTCGGAGAGCACCTGTTGCACCGTGAGTGCGTTGGGTTGCAGTTGCCATCCGTGATAAACGGTTCCATTAAAAGCCAGTTTGATGAAATAGCGGGGCATACTGTTTTTTTTACAAAGTTAATTTTTTATGGACGTCGAAGCGGGAAGATAAGTGAAAAGACAAAAGATAGTTAGAAAGTAGAAAGTTGGAAAGTAGAAAGTTGGAAAGTAGAAAGTTGGAAAGTTGAAAGTTGGAAAGTTGAAAGTTGGAAAGTAGAAAGACATAAAAATGACACAGAGGGCCACAGAGGAGGCACAGAGGACCACAGAGGAGACACAGAGGAGACACAGAGGACCACAGAGGAGACACAGAGGACCACAGAGGAGACACAGAGAAAATGCTGTGTCTTGTCACCCCCTGACTGCCTGTGCGGATGCCGGCGGGAAGTCAGTGGGTGACTGGACTGAGCGTTTGGTTCTAGGCAAGGTCAGGCACGGGGTGACAGCCTGCATGGGCCCCCGCTAAAGGCAGTCGCCCCTTGACAATCAACACCAGTCGATCAGTGAAATCCAGCCATAAGCTCCGCCCCAATCTTGTTTCTTTTTACTTGTTTCTTTTATCTTTCTTGTGTCTTGTGTCTTGTGTCTTGTCTCTTGTGTCTTGTCTCTTGTGTCTTGTCTCTTGTCTCTTCCTTTTTTCTTTTGTCTTTTGTCTTTTGTCTTTTTTCTTTCGAAATTCATATATTTGTGCTTCCAATATAAAAAAGCAAATAATGGTAGTAGATGTATTTATCCCCTGTTTCATCGATCAGGTATTTCCGGAAACGGGAATGAACATGGTGAAAATATTGGAGAGCCTTGAACTGGGTGTGAATTATAATACCGAGCAGACCTGCTGCGGACAGATTACTTTTAACAGCGGATATTGGGAACAGACCAGGTGCATGGGAGAGAAGTTTATCAGGGATTTTCCCAATAACCGACCCGTGGTTGCCCCTTCAGCCTCCTGCGTTGGGATGGTAAGGAATTATTATCCTGAAATGTTCCATAATTCTTCGTTGCACAATGAATACAAGCAATTGAAGGGGAATTTGTTTGAATTCACCGATTTCCTGGTGAACCAGTTAAAAATTACCCGCATCGGTGCTACTTTTAATGCCGTAGTTACTTATCATGATGCCTGCGCTGCGTTGCGCGAATACGGTATTAAATCGGAACCCCGGGAACTGTTAAGTCATGTGAGAGGACTGGAACTGGTTGAAATGAAGGATTCCGATGTGTGTTGTGGATTTGGCGGGACTTTCTCCGTTAAGAATGAACCCATTTCTTCCGCTATGGCGGAACAAAAAGTAAAAAATGCCCTGGCAACCGGGGCCGAGTATATTGTTTCAACCGAAGCTTCATGTTTGATGAACCTTGACGGTTACATCAAAAAACACAACCTGCCGATAAAAACCATTCATATTATTGACATTCTTGCCTCGGGCCTGTAGTCCTTTTACCCATTCATGAAATGAAGTTATTTCCTTCTGAATTCAAATGGTTTAATGAGGTTTGGAAGTCGAATTCTTTCTTTCGTCTGGCGCTGATATCATTACTTTTTCTGATGCTTGAGACGCTGATTTTTTATCCTGTCTTTAGCACCGGGTTTTTATCGGATGACTATTCTTTTTTGAGTTTGATGAAACAGAAGGGATGGTCGGTCCTGCTTATGCCTGAAGAACAGCATTTTATGCCGGTCATGTTGTTCGTGATGAATATCCTGTTCCGGAGTTTCGGCATAAACGCACTGCCTTTCCATATTTTTCAGGCATGGTTGCATGTAGCTAATGCCGTTTTGATTGTGGTGGTGGCTGAGAAAATTCTGCACTATTTTCATTCTTCTTTTCGTCAGAGGCATTTTATTTCTGTGTTTTCGGGATTGTTCTTTCTGTTGAATCCCTATCAGACCGAAGCGGTATCATGGATTGCAGCCATTGGTTATCCGCTGGCCATGATATTTTCGCTGGTGAGTCTACTGTTTTTTATCGACTGGTTAAAGCGAAACAGGACCAGGTCATTGATAGGGGTGCTTGTATTCTTTTTTCTGGCTTGTTTTTCAAAAGAATATGCTTTGGTATTGCCTGGGATTCTGATCCTCATTTTTTTCTTCAAGATTAACGAAAATAAAGGCAAAGAAAGAAAAATAGCCCTTGTCAGATTGCTGAAAATCAGTGCTCTGATGGGGCTGATGATGGTAATGTATTTTTTCATTCGTTTTTTAGCAATCCATCAATTTATCGGACAGTATGGAGCTGATACCCATCTGAATGTTAACTTATCATTGTTGCTTTCCGGATTTTTGGCATATCATGCGAAATTCTTTTTGTTTTATCGTTTACTTCCAAAAGAAGTAACAATGTTTCTGCACTATCCACTTCATCATCCCTTGGTAGCACTATTGATTGTGGCCGGAATCCTTTCGCTGCTTTTTATGTTTCGGAAAACAATCCGGAAGGCCCTGGATGTAAAACTCCTGAGGCTTGCCTTGCTTTTTTATGGCTGTTTTTTGGTGGGATTAATCCCGTTTTTGAACCTGGAAACCTCTTTTTTGGGCGAAGTTCAATCGGACCGCTACGGATATTTTGCTACTGCTTTTTTTGGTCTTATGCTGGGTATGGGGGCTTTTTCATTGGTGAAGCTACGTGTACCTGCAGTCGCTTTTTTGTTGGTGTTGTTTGTGGGTATGGGCATTCAGACTTACCGGTTGAATCAGCTATGGCTGGAATCATCCCGCCTGACGGAAAATATTGTTAAAGAAATTGGTAGTGTGAAAGTTACTGGGCAGCAGATGTTTCTGATTGGGGTACCCGATACATACCGAGGCGTGTATGCGTTCCGGGGCAGCTTTTATCAGCAACTACTTCTGGCTGATGGTTTAAAAGATATTGATATTCAGGTTCTTTCGTACTCTGCATGGAGCAATGCTACAGACGAAATTGCCCTGCAACGCAGCGATTCCACCATTACACTCACCCAATTGGGTAGCGCAAAATTCGTGGCTTCGAAATCCCAAATGGGGAACTATGGTTTTACTTACTTGAATATCAGTTCGTCAACACAAAAATTGGTATTTCACAAGGTTCAATCAAAGGATTTTATCATCTACCTTATTCAGGGAGATGGCCGGCTGGAAAATCTGCCGATGTATTGATATTTGAGCTCAACGATGATTTCAGGAGGACTAATCTGTCTTTTTTTCTTAATATTGAGTTAATAATAGGGGTTTATATCTGCTGTTTACGTCATTTAATGTAATTTAGCCAGCCGAATAGTATATTCTTTTTGTGTATATTTAGATTTAAGAAAACAACTGGTAATGAAAAGATTAGTAATTGTTAGTTTGCTTTGTTCGCTGGTTTCTCTTTCTGCTTTAAGGGCGGATGAGGGGATGTGGCTTCCGATTTTGCTAGATGATTATGCTGAGGCTGAAATGCAGCGTCTGGGTATGAAAATCACAGCAGAAGATATTTACAATATTAATAAGCCCAGTCTGAAAGATGCGGTTGCTATGTTTGGCGGCGGTTGTACGGCTGAGATCATCTCCGATAAGGGACTGGTACTTACAAACCATCATTGCGGGCTGAGTGCTATTCAGGCTCATAGCAGTGTGCAGAATAATTATCTGATAGATGGTTTCTGGGCTAAAAATTCAATGGAAGAACTTTCAAATCCCGGATTGAAAATGACGTTTCTGGTGAAGATGGAAGATGTTACTGCAGCGGTTTTTAACGGGGTTGTGGAAAATATGGACGACTTTAAGAGGCAGGCTATTATGGAAGCAAACATTGCCAATCTCGAAAAGGAAGCCATGAAAAGCAATAAATTTCAGGCTAAGGTGAGGCCTTTTTATCATGGCAATCAATATTTCATGATCATCTCTCAGACTTTCAGTGATATACGTCTTGTGGGAGCTCCTCCTTACCGTATCGGAAGTTTTGGCGGGGATACCGACAACTGGATCTGGCCAAGGCATACCGGCGATTTTTCTGTTTTCAGGATTTATGCTGATGCCAACAACGAACCTGCAGAATATTCAGCGAACAATGTTCCTTACGTTCCCAAAATGCATCTGAAGATATCGACCAAAGGAGTTAAAGAAGGTGATTTTACTTTATGTTTCGGATATCCAGGCACAACTCAGGAGTATCTTACTTCCTGGGGCGTTGAAATGGTGGCCGCTATCGAAAACCCGGCGATGATCCGTATCCGCGAAAAGCGTATGGAGATCATGAATCGCTACATGAAGGACAGCAAATATACTACAATACAGTATATGGCTAAGTATCAGGGAATTTCAAACTACTGGAAGAAAATGATCGGCGAAACCAATGGTGTAAAGCGACTGGATGCCATCAATAAAAAACGCGAATTGGAGCTGCAGTTTACTGTGTGGGTTAACAGTTCGGAGGAGACTAAAAAGAAATATGGTTCATTACTCAGCGATTTTGAGCAGGCCTATAAAAAAGCCGTCCCCTTAAACCTGGCATTTGATTATCTGTATGAAGCAGGCATTGGGGTTGAAATTGTGAAGTATGCCAACGCTTATAGTAAACTGAGCGACCTGAGCAAGAAAGCCAATGTTACCGAAAAGGAAGTAACTGACCTGGCGCAGCAAATGAAGCTGGGGGCTAAGGGATATTTTAAGAATTACAATGTTGGCCTTGACAGGGATATCATGGCAGCACTTTTCAGAATATGGTACCTGAATCTTGATCCTGCATGGCAGCCTGAGATTATTTATACCAACGGGGCAAAAACCAAGGGTGATTTCAATAAGTTCGCGGACCATATCTTTGCGAATTCAATATTTAGTTCTGAAGAGAAGCTTGTTGCTTTTCTTGACGATTATACCGCAAAGGATGTAAAAAAGTTGGATGCTGACCCGGCGTTGAAATTAGCCCGTGATATCTATGGTTTCTATTACAAAAATATTTATCCTGAATTGTCGCTGGAGGAAACCCATATCGAGGATTTATATGGTATTTACATGAAAGCACTCCTTGAAATGAATCCGGGAAAGAAATTCTATCCCGATGCAAACAGTACACTCAGGGTTTCTTATGGCACTGTGGGTGGTTTTGTTCCAAGAGATGGTCTCGATTATGAATATTATACCACGCTTGAAGGTGTTATTCAAAAAGAGGACAGCCTTGTTCATGATTATGAGGTCGACGATAAACTTAAAGGATTACTGAACAACCGCGATTATGGACGGTGGGCGGATAAGGATGGTACGGTTCACGTTTGTTTTATCGCTTCAAATCACACTACCGGTGGTAACAGTGGAAGTCCTGTGCTGGATGCGAATGGTTACCTGATCGGTGTCAATTTTGACCGGGTGTGGGAAGGTACCATGAGCGATTTGATTTATGATCCGAAACAATGCAGAAATATCACCCTCGATATCAGGTATGTGTTGTTTATTATGGATAAATACTCTGATGCTGGGTATTTGATTGACGAGATGGATATTATAGAGTAACTCTGGACTGGAATCGGAATTTAAGATATAGAGAGGCTTGCCATGGGGCAGGTCTCTTTTTTTTTATGGGATGATGGGATGATGTGATGATGAATTATGAATGATGAATGATGAATGATGAATGATGTGATGATGTGATGATGTGATGATGTGATGATGGGATGATGTGATGATGAATTATGAATGATGAATGATGAATGATGAATGATGTGATGATGTGATGATGTGATGATGTGATGATGGGATGATGGGATGATGAATTATGAATGATGAATTATGAATGATGAATTATGAATGATGAATGATGTGATGATATGGGGCTGGGATGATGGGATGATGGGATGATGGGATGATGGGATGATGGGATGATGGGATGATGGGATGATGGGATGATGGGATGATGGGATGATGGGATGATGGGATGATGAATTATGAATGATGTGATGATGTGATGATATGGGGATGGGATGATTGACGTTGAGACAAGGCATGCCTTGTCTCTATGTCAATGGAAAAAAAAAAGCAGCCCATGCGGGCTGCTTTTTTTGTTAAAAGCGTGAAGCGTTTAGTTTACCACGATCTTACGAACAGCAACCTGGCTGTTGTTCACAATTCTGATATTGTAAATGCCCTTCGCATAGGATGAAAGATCATAACTGGCTCTTTCAATGCCGGTGAGCTTAAGGGTTTCAGAAATTGCAACTTTACCAGTGAGGTCAGAGATCTCAACATAGGTAGAACCGATTAAGCCACCGAAATCAACGTTAAATAAACCATTGGTGGGGTTAGGCATAATCGTCATAGAGATATTTTCGATCTGATCGATACCGGTGCAAATACTCCAGGTAATGTAAATGGTATCTCTTGATGAACAACCATGGATATCTTCAACATTCACCCAGAAAAAGCCGGTACCAACGCCACCAATATAGGTTGAATCGACTGGATGTATTTGTGTGTTGCTACCATTCCACCAGTTATAAGTTGCACCGGGGTTGCCGGCATCAAGAATGATGGTTTCGTTTGAACACAAAGTTGTATCATGTCCGAGGTTCACAGTAGGATTATGGTAGAAACTGAGATTAAAATCTGCAGTGTCATTGGTCTGAATCAGGTCGCCTGTGAGACTGGCCGCCATCATGCATGAATACGTTACAAACTGATTAAACAGGTAAGGTGTAGTGAAAAATACCATTGTATTTCCAGCCGGACTAAGATCAGCGGTTAGGGTAATGGTATTAACAACAACAGCACCACCGTCAACCTGATAGCTGATATCGAGATTCTGGCCATTTGGAATTACTGTGTTTCCTGTATTGAATATGTAGATAGGGGGTGTAAAAAGACCCAGGGTATCACATAAATCAATATCGGTCTGATAAACAGCGATATCGGTTACAGGTGTAAGTTCCATCCGGAAATCATCAAAACTTAAAAAATAAGGTACGGTAGTAGCATTTACTCGTATAGCAAAATAATACACACCGGTAGTAGCAGGGACAAAACTCTCTTTAAATTCCCGATAAATAGTATCAGTTACAGTTGCTGGTATAACAAAAGAAACTCCGATTTGTGTAGCACCTATTGACGAAGCAGCGCTGTTAAAGAAAACATCACCTGTCCAATCGTCGTAATCGTCTCCTGCCCACCAGAATGAAAAATCATAACTGGTACCGGCGGTCAGTTCAAATCCAGGTGTCCAGATAAATTCATTAGTAGCACCCCATTCCGCCCTTAAAAATTGTGTTCCACTACGTGCATCAGCATCATACGTGTCATCGGCATTGTTAGTAGTCACCCAGTCACCATTTTCATAGGTCCAGCAGCTTGGAAATGCAGGCACCACAACTCCATCAAAGTTTTCAGTCCAGGGGAGTACGGCAACAGGGGCACAGGTTGTTGCAAAAGTCAAGGGTCCTGCCCAAGTGCTGTTGTCATTTACTCCACAACTATCCTGAATATAACAATCGTAAGAAGTAGTGGGATTTAATCCGCTTACTGTATATGGGTTGATCGTAACGTTGTGAACTATGGTTCCGGTTCCAGGGGTAAATCCTGCCGGGCCGTATTGAATGTTCCAGATGGTTGCTCCACCCGTTGTCCAGGACAGTTCAGCGGAAATGTGGGTAATATTGTTAATGGCAATTGAAGTTGATGGAAAACAGGAAGGTACTGCTGTAATTAACAGCGAGTAATCTTCGGTTTCTCCATAGGTATAACCTGCCTGACAAGGTAAGCTGTCCAATGCAATGGTACCTGCAACATCTCCGAATTTTACGCGCATCCCGGTCGTACCTAATGTAGCGGTAAGCGGAATGGGAATATTGATTACATATGGGGAAGAACTTCCGCCTGCCCAGCCTGCTAATTCACCTAAATCAGTGAAATCACCATCCTGATTAAAATCAATAAAAATAAAGACTGAATCTGAAGCATACCATGAGGTAGTTCCTTTGCTGACTTCTACATTTAATACTGTGCCCTGTGGAGCAGTAGAAACCATAGCTGAATAATCAGAATATAGTGAATGGTTCGTCCCTGTATTATTGATTCCGCCAGTGACCACCACTCCGCCGATATATTCAAAAGATGAAGAAGCGGCGGCACTACTACAATAGCAAAGGGTTCTCATGTTTACCAATAAAGGAGTGGATGCAGTAGTATTTCCGGAGCAAGTCACGAGGCACTGGTAATAGGTCGCAGCGGTCTGTGTTGCAGTGTGGGTAGTTGTTGAGGTTCCGATATTGGACCAGACTGCTCCATCAGGCGATGACTGCCACTGATAAGTAACACTAGTTCCGGGTGTTAAATTTTGTAACGACAAGATAAAGTTATTGCCTGGGCAAACAGGGTTTATTGATGAAAGTGTATTTCCTGGTGCAGGAGTGCCTGTACAGGGAGGAGGAGGTGTCCAGGTGAATGTTAAGCCACTGGCAGGGAATATAGTAGAAGAAAGGGTACAGGTTGCTGTATTAACAGCACCCGCTGTTGTTGCTGACCAATCGGTAGTCGTGGTTCTGTTGTTGAAATCAGCACTGGATGCACCCCTTATACCAACTTGTGGAGTTCTGCCTGTAGCATTCTGAGTGAAGCTTCCATAAACAATCTGAGCTACATTGGAGGTTTCGTAAAGTTTGATCTGGAAATTGTATGAATCACCCGTGGCACCATAATACCTGAAGTCTTTCCATTGAATAGTCATTACCTGATTAGGGGTAATGCCCTGGAGTTCATAGCGGATTTCACCGGCCACATTACCCTGCAGGTCCTGGTTATTTGCAACGATGACGTTATTAGATGTACCACCACTAATAGCAGAATAGCTTGATGAGACTGAAGCTCCTAAAGCCAGGAAACCATTGGCATTTACACTGAACTGAGTGTAAGGTGCACCATTATAAACAAAGGTAAAACCTATGTTGTTGGCATTGTAGTTATTGTCATCTACAGCTCCGGTAGCCAGTATTGTGCCGCCGGAAATTTCAGAATAAGTGCCCGATGATGAGGCAAACGAATAAAAAGAAACCTGTGCTTGGACGAGAACGGTTCCTAGAAGCAACAGCCCCAGAAAAACGAATAAACTTTTTCTCATAAATAGTCGAATTTAATTATACATTATTTAGTTAGGAATAATAAAGTATTGAACGGCAAATTTAACAATTAAATCGATTTAGGTGTAATCAAAAAGGTGTTTTTTTGATATATTTCATGAACATATCAAATATTTGATAATCAAGTTTTTATGATGGTTGTTAACGTCGGTCTTTCGAAGAATTATTTTTTTCCCGGAAACCGATACCGGATTTCTTTAAAGAGCTTAACGATTTGTTGATGAAATTTTTCAGGCCGGGACTGGGGTTGTCTTCTTCAAGAATAAAATTAAGTACGCTCATGAGTTCGGGGGTGAGCTCAGGTATTTTTTTGCAGGTTTTCATGAGTATCCCCAGTGCATGGTAGCGTATGGCGATCGCCTCTCGTGGGGAGATCAGCCAATCGAAACAGGTCTGCACAAGGAAGCCGGGATCTTCGATACCGTCGATGCCGGTGTAGTCATTGATAATCTTTAAATAACTCCGCTTGACACCGTCAGTTGTAGCGATGGAAATTTTTTGTATCACATCATCCATCCAGGGCTGAATGAGACCCGGGTCTTGTTCGCAGCACAACTGAGCTACCCTCGCAGTACGCATATTAATGGGGTAGGGTTGGGTGAACGAAAGTTCCATGACTTCACGAAAAAGCAAAGGATCACCGTTAATTGCCTCTACTGCTAAGTCCATGGTGGCGCGGCCGCTGTCGCCCAGCCCATTGATAAAATCAGGCTTATTCTGTTGCCTTTCCTTCTTTTTCATTCGCTTTCTTTTTATCGCCCGATTTTTTCTTCTTTCGCTGAAATAGCTCTTTAAATGTATTGAATTCCTTTCGGTAAAATACCCCTACGCCTTGAGTATAGGGCGCTTCCTGGATAAAATAATCTTGCTGATTTGATTTGTTGAAAACATGCAGACGGGTTTCGTCTGTAAGCTTCACTTCTACGTTAACATCACCGACAATATTACTTGAATTGCCGGTTTGTGAATTGGCCAGGCCTCCACCTACGCCAACGTTACTTTCAACGCGTACCCTTTCGTTGAATAACTGCGTGCTCAGCGCCAATTCTACCTCCTGCTGTGTAATCTGGTCACCCGGGCGGTAATTTACGCCAATGTCGACATCCTTACTGATCTGCGATAACCAGTTGCTCATCTGGTTCGAAAGAACTTCACTGGAAGTTTTTCCCAGCAGACCAATGTTGCCGGCGGTCTGTGAATTGTTGCCGCCCAGCGCAATCCCCGGGTTATAAAAACTGTTGACGACCAGGAGGGTCAGGAAATTGTAATTAAGGTTTTGCTCAATCACACTCATATAGGTGCTTTTATCAAAATCGTTCAGGGTGGGCAGGTCAATTTCAAAAGTAAAGGTCGGGTTGCTGAGCTGGCCCGTCATATATATGATGCAATCCACGGGGATGGAGCCTTTGGTCGATTCAAATCCCAATGAACTTACGGAAGCTTTCAGGTGGTAAATGGCCTTCAGGTCGAGGTCGGCATTGTAAGGGTCGCCCGAAAACCGGATGGTTCCACCCTCATCTATTACGAACCGCTTGTTGAGTACATTTTCAAAAGTGAATAAATAGTCACCACTCTTCACGTTATAGTCGCCGACCATGGTGAGCTTGCCCTCTTTGGTAATATTCATGAAAATGGTGCCGTTTCCGCGACCACGGATGCGGTCGCCCACTGCCTGATCGAAAATGATCTGCACTTCTGCTTCATCGGTTACATCAAATTTGCACGAAAGTGCCACCCCGGCATAGCTGGAGCCACTGGTTTGGCTAAGGGTTACGCCTTCTTTATTTACAAAAGTGATAAAATTGTTTTCGGTGACGGTGCTGGCGTATTCCATTGGAAGAAAGAGCTGGCTGTTGCGCTCTGTTTTGAGGTCCAGATCGATGTTTACTAATTTTTCATCTCCGTAAAGATGAGCATAACCGCTCACAAAGCCCCTTCCGTAAAAGAGATCATTCTGCGTAGCGGAGGTGTTCAGGCACAGGAACTCTTTGGGATAGAGATGAATGTTGAATCCCCAGTCGCTGAAGAGATTGTGGGTGGCCCTACCACTACATACAGCCGAGTCGCCATAGGGTTGATCGAGCAGTACCAGGTTTTCGAAACTGATGCTGTTTTTATCGAACCGGATATTTTCATGCGTAAACGCATAGGTGGTATTCAGGTACGGAATGGTAATGGAAGTCCGCATCGCTTTTGCAATACCAGTTATTTCTGGTGTTTTAAATGAACCCTGAATGTTGAAATTTCCTGAAGCAGTGCCGGAATTAACAATTACTACCTCATTGAGATACCTTGAAATGCTCTTGAGCTGGAAATTAGTAATGACCGCTTTCAGGTCGAAATTGTCTTTTTTCTTGTTCGGAAAGATAAAGCCTTCCACGGAAACCGGCAGGGAAGTCTCTGAAACCCCCACATACAAAACATTTGCGGTGAGGTAAATCGCATCTTTGTCTTTGTCCCATGTACTGTTTATGGTTGCATCTCCGAGTAAACTTCCATTAAAACCAAGGTTGTGAATGTGAAGGTCGCTTATATAATTGGGGGTTTTAAAGACATTTGAAATTTCAACAAAGCCATTCACCCTTCCGTCGAAATCAAAATCGAGGCTGTTGGTGATATTATCGAAATCGCTAAGGTTGAAATTAATGAAACGGACCCTGGCTTTGTCATTCGGGTTCCTGGAAATTCTTCCTTTCACTTCCAGTTGCTGATTGTTCGAAATAAAGTAAATCCCCGGGATGTTAATACCCAGACTGTCGATTTTTACATCTCCACCGGAGTATAGGTTCCAGACCGTATCGGTGATGGTGATCTGTGAGGGTTGAAAACCGATAAAGGTATTTTTTTCTTCACCAAAGGTGAGATAACCCTTGATGTCAGCAGCGTTATTTCCTGTTTTTTTAAGGTTGTCCCATCCCAGAGCAAAGGTGATACTGTCGTTGTTGATATCTGACTGCAACCGGATGTTTTCCATTTTTGTTGAATCGGTGATGATGAAATCATCGCAGCTGGTCGTAAAATGAATGTTGTGAGTCCCGGTAATGGCCTGGCTTTCAATATTAAGAAAACGCAGTTTTCCGTAAGTGAATTCGGAAGAATTAAAGGTAAAATTCAGGGTGTTTTTATCCGAATTAAAATCCCCCTTCAATACGGTATTGGCCGACACGCTGATGTCGTCGATGAAATACTTGAGCACCGGGGTTGCGTTATAAAAAACGATATCGAAAGTGAAGTTTTGCCTCTTCGGGATTTTCTGCAGGGAATCGCCCGGAAATGAGACTCCCGGAAGGTAGGCATTAATAAATCTCTTAGTTGAAAGCACCAGATCGTTAAAATAAAAATTGCCTTTTAGGGTAGCATCTACATAATCAGATTTGATTAAAAACGTCCTGTAATTAAGCATTCCTGTGAGGGCGGTCAGTTTGAAGTAATCCAGTTTGAAGTGCTGCTGCCCGTCTTTAAAAGCGCCATCTTCGAGTGTGATGTAGCCGAATAAATTATCGAGCGTCGTTCCCTGAAAATGTGCTTTGACACGGCAACTCACATCCGTAATGGAATCGCTGCTGATCAGGTTAAGCTTATTGAGGCGGGCCAGACCGATTTCGCTGTAAAAGTCGTATACAGGGATAGAGTCTCTGTAATCAATGTATCCGGTAAAATCAAGTTTCAGGTTTTCATCCTTTACATTAAGGGAACCATTAAATATTTTTTGAGTCAATTCGCCGTCAACCGTAATGTTTTGATACTGGTACTGTTTAAATCCGAAGGAAGAAATTATTCCTTTTAGCTTAACAGCAGCGGATTCTTTAGTAAAACCTGAACCCTGAATTTCGACATCCATACTCACCGTTCCAACCAGGTTGCCAATATTCAGCAGGGTTCCGATATTCAGCTGATCTGTAACTAAGTGACCGGAATAGCTTTCAGGGCCATTTTCCGCCGAACCCAGCAAATGTATTTCTGCCGTGGCCTTCCCGATTTCGCTTTCGAGCTGCATATTGGCGAGGAGGTCGGTATAATAACCCTCACAACTTCCGCTAAGCCTTATTTTCCCCATGGCGATAAGTTCGCGGGGGATTTCTATGGGCAGTTTACCCCCTTTTCCGTCGGGAATGTCAAAAGCGGCAATATCAGAGTAATGCGTGGTGAACTTACGGATATCCGCGCTGAACCAGCTTTTCTCTATATAGGGTAATCCAATGATCCGTATATCACCGGCGAACACAGTCCCACTTCCGTACCGGAGGTCCAGATGATCTCCGGCAAGAGAATCAACGCGCCCGGCCACATGGCCTTTCAGAAGTACTTTTTCGTTCATAGCGGCAATTTGTGGGGCAAAATAGCCGATATCCTTAATGTTCACCCTGCTTTCGCGGATGGCTGATTCCATAAATACCTGCTCAATGAAATGGTTGTAAGCATCCCATCGCCGGTAAGTGAATTTCAGATCGAGCGAAATATCCGATGTTGAGGTGAGGATTCTGACATCGTGCGCCAACATGGCCTGGGGACCTATCACAACCTCCGCAGAAAAATGTTTTAACTCAAATCCACATTTTTCGGTCGCGCTCAGGCTGTGGATATGCCCGCGGACCCTGTCGCCGTTAATACTAAATGCATCAGCCACCAGATTCACATTGCTGATATCAAGATATGCGTAGTCCATTCCTTTTTTCCAGTGCCTTGCATTCTGGTCGTTGTACACGAACCGGGTATTATAGATATGAAATGATTCCAGTGTAATGAGCTGGATGGGGGACTCCTTAGCAGTGGTATCGCTCGATTTAAAATAGTCGAGAATGAATTGCAGGTTGAGTTTGGGCTCGTTTTTATATTTCATCAGCGCGAAAAACGCCCCGTCGATGGTCACATCCCCGATGGCCAGTTTGCGTTTGACGGGATCAATATAATCGATATCTACCCTTATGGAAGGTGCGTAGAGCATAGTGTTGCCATGCTTGTCGAGCACCAGAACATCTTCCACTACCAGATCGAGAAAATAGCCGAGATTGATACCTCCAACCTTCACCGTGGTCCCCAGCTCTTTGCTGAGGTAGCCGGTGGCGTAGTCGCAAATGACCTTCTGTACCCGGGGACTGCGTAGCAGGGAATATACCGTTGCCGGAAAAACGAACAACAGCATAAAACAAACCAGCAATATGATCCGGATTTTTTTGATAATTTTACGCCTTATTTGATTAATTGTTTATCCATTAAAGTAACGGGGCGAACAACACACTATTATCTTTCTGACAACGTGAAACCATATATTCTTGGCATTGAATCTTCCTGTGACGACACTTCCGCAGCCGTTTTACATGGTGAATTCCTGCTTTCGAACGTCATTGCCGGACAGGAAGTTCACCAGGCCTACGGTGGTGTGGTTCCGGAATTTGCTTCACGTGCTCATCAGCAAAACATTGTTCCTGTTGTTGATCAAGCCCTTCAACAAGCAAAGATACATAAAAAACAACTGAGTGCGATCGCCTGCACACAGGGACCGGGATTGTTGGGGTCGCTGCTGGTAGGCACCTCTTTTGCCAAAGCGTTGTCGCTTTCGCTGGGAATTCCTTTAATTAATGTAGATCATATGGATGCCCATATTCTGGCGCATTTTATACGGACTGAGAGCAATCCTGAGAAAAAAGTTCCTGAATTTCCTTTTCTGTGCCTTACTGTTTCGGGCGGCCATACGCAGATTGCTGTGGTTAACGGTCCGTTTCAGGCCGACGTCATCGGCCGTACCATTGATGATGCTGCCGGAGAGACCTTCGACAAAGCGGCTAAAATTCTGGGATTACCCTATCCGGGGGGTGTTATGATCGACAAGCTGGCTGTGGGCGGTAACCCCAGGGCTTTTGCCTTTTCAGAACCCCGCATTGCTGGTTTCGATTACAGTTTCAGCGGACTAAAAACATCCATATTATATTTCGTACGTGACCGCATTAAGGAAGATCCGGATTTTATTCAGAAACATCTGTCCGATCTTTGTGCCTCGGTGCAGCACGCTATTGTTGCGGCATTGATGAAGAAGCTGAGAGCGGCAGCAAAACATACCGGCATAAAAGGGGTGGCTATTGCCGGAGGTGTTTCAGCCAACACCGCACTGCGCGCGGCTTTAACGGCAGCAGGGCAGGAGCAGGGCTGGACAGTTTTTATTCCAGAGTTAATTTACAGCACCGATAATGCTGCCATGATCGCCATGGCCGGGCTTTTCAGCTATCGGGAGGGTCATTTTGCAAATCAGGGCGACACGGCGTATGCACGTAAAATGAAATAATTTATACACCCCATTTATGCGTCTCATAAGAATTTTCTTATTGTTTTTATTGCTGATGATTATCGGCAATCTGGCGCAATCGCAGAATTCACGATCGGCAAAGGATAGTATTGTAAACGCCACCATGGGCGGCTACCGGCCTGTGAGGGTTCTGATTAAAACCAGCATTTTCGCACCTTTGTCGTGGCAAATTCCGTTAACCGGAGAATACCGTGTGTTGAGCGAAATCATGCTGGGCCGCAGGCAAAGTTTGCAGCTGGGCGCCTCTTACCTTACGCGTAGTCTTATTTTTGCCATCTCCCAAAAGGTGAATAAAAGTGTCGATAAAATAGGGGCTAACGGATTCCGCCTGCAGGGTTCGTATAAATATTATCTGCTAAACCGCAAGTACCGGCCGGAAGGGATCTTTGTTTCGCTGCACTCTTCACTGGCGTCTGTTCATTTCAATTACAAGAATTCCCCGAACGATTACCAGACCCTCCAGCATTTCAATATCAACCTGCTGCTGGGCGGACAGGTATTAATTGCCAATCGTGTCAGCCTGGAACTCTTTTTTGGTCCCGGATATAAAAACAACATTTACACTTCTCACGCCCGGCCCGGCTACGAAATATTCGATTTCGACGCACTGACCGATAATTATTTCAGGCACTTTAAAATGAGTGCAGGGATGAATGTGGGGATTGTGCTATAGGGAAATTGACAATGGACAATTGACAATTGACAATTGAGAGTTGAGGGTGAGAATTGAGATCCTTTATAGTGAGCCGGCATAGTTACCGAAATCTGGCCCAGGGGTTAGTGGGTTAAGGGTTAGCAGTCATCCCGAATTTACTTCGACGAGGCTCAGCACTAGTATTTCGGGATCCCCTTGTTTTAAAAGAGTTTCTTTGCACTCTGAAAAAAGAATAAATTATTTATTTCAACCTGTTTTAATGCGCCACCCAAGAGTATATGTGATATTGTTGTTGATGTTTTTGGCTGCCGGCGCTGGGTACGCTCAACAAAGGCCGCTTAGGGACAGCCTTTTTAAAACACGTGTGAAATGGCAGGTGCCTATGCACGTCGTGATTAAAACAAGTCCGCTGGCCATGATCGCGTGGCAGCTTACGCTCACGGGCGAATACAGGCTGGTGGGGGAGCTAATGACGGGCAGAATTCATAGTTTTCAGTTGGGTGCATCCTATCTGGTTAAGCGTGAGTTTTTCGATTATCACGAGATGAGTAAGCCCGCGAATTATGAAATTGCCGGGAAAGGTTTCCGGATTCAGGGTGCCTACAGGATTTATCTGCACAATGATGACTTCTGGCCAGAAGGTTTTTACTTATCAATACTCGGCTCGTATGCCTATATGCGATTTAATTATGAGGATTATCCAAATAATTTTCAATCGTTGCGGCATTTCAATATCAATGCGTTGTTCGGGCAACAGATCCTGATTGCGGATCGCGTAAGCATGGAGTTATTTATGGGGATAGGATATAAGAATAACTGTTATGTGTCGCACTCGGAGCCGGAATACGAAGTGCTCGATTTTGAGCATATCGACGACGATTTAATGACTCCTTTTAAAACTATTGTTGGGACAAATATCGGAGTAGCCCTCTAAACCCTGGCATTACACTCCAGTAATTGTCAATTCTCAATTCTCAATTGTCAATTATTTAAACTCCTTTCGCCCAAACTCTTCCGGTTTGTTTTCCTTGTATTTGCTCGGGCATTTTAAGAGCAATGTGCCGGCGTTGAAAATGCTGTCCTGCCACTGCCCGATAATGACCACCTGTTCCAGCTTTTCGAAGTCCTGGGGTTTGGCTCCGGCATAAACCACTTTAGCAGGATTTCCTTTATCGTCATTCATAAAGAAACTTAACCTTGCCCCGCTTACCGTGTCGAATACAACTGGCTTGTCTTTGATCAGTGTGCCGATGATCTGAACTTCTTTATCAGGTGCGGCAATGGCTTGTTTAAAATCGCTGTACGTGTCGGATTTATATACGGTAGACAGGATAACCGCGATGGCTGCGATGAGAATAACTATTAATATGATGTGGGATGTTTTCATAATTTTTTTCGAATGGCAAAGATAAGTAGAAAGTTAAAAAGTAGAAAGTTTGAAAGTTTGAAAGTGGAAAGTTTGAAAGTAGAAAGTTTGAAAGTGGAAAGTTTGAAAGTGGAAAGTTTGAAAGTAGAAAGTTTGAAAGTGGAAAGTTTGAAAGTGGAAAGTTAGATAGTAGAAAGTTAGATGGTATGTTTTTGTGGAGACTGTTCAATATCAAGGGCTTTTATTAAACCGGCAATTGTTTTTGAGATTTCAACACAGAGGCTGTATAGTTCGGTTTCTTCTTTTTCGGGAATTATTGTTAGGTCTTTTGCAAGAATTAGCATTGATCTTACCTCACCACATGAAGCCTTTGCTATGAATAGAAAATGCCTGAATTCTTTGTTTGATTTTCTTTCAAAGCCTTCAGCTATATTGTTCATTATTGATAAGGAAGCCCTAAGTATTTGATCTCGAAATGCATAATCCTTGCTTTGTCTGAAAATCCTGTAAAGGAGTATCGTTTGTTCTTTGGCTTTTTGCCAGGCAATTATTTCTTCAAAGCAGTTAATTTTCATAATAATATTTGATTTTTTGTTTTTGTTTTTTACTTTTTTACTTTTTTACTTTCAACTTTCAAACTTTCTACTTTCAAACTTTCTAACTATTCCTTTTCGAAAAAAGAAAATGCCCGATCCCGCAATCCAGACAGCGTTTTACATTGCAATATTTGTCTTTCAGTTCGAGCAGGGCCTGGGAGCCGGAGGCGCTTGAAACGGCCAGTCCGGCAGTGCGGAAGTTTTTAACGATGGTGTTTTCTTCCGGGGGAAGGCGCTGAAGGAAGTAGAGTGCACGGTCGCAGATTTCCTGCTGGTTTTTCTCTCGTCCATAAACAAAAAGGAAAGGGATTACGGTATTGACCAGGATGAGGTTCAGGCTGTCGCCACCCATTTTTTTTGGAAGCTGGGCGGAGGCTTTTCCAAAACGATAATGCCGCTCCCAGTAATTAGAGCAATCGGTGCTCACCAGGGCAAACAGCTCCTCGGTGCTTCCGCATTGAAGAATCCGGGAAAACATTCCCAACGATTTGTGAATCAGCATGGCAAATTGCGCTATCCGAAGGGTCGGGAAATTGGGCGGGCGGAGTCGCAGAAAGCGGAAACTGCCCTCGGGTAAGGGTTGCAGCCGGTATTTCTTTTTCAGCGATTTGTATTCCGCTTTCATCCGGAGCTGGTAGTCATCAAGGGCTTCGCCGCTTAACATTCCGGCCTGACCGAACAATAACGTTTCAAGACGAAACATGTCATGCTTTTCCTGCGCAAGCACCTTCATCGGGAGCGAACGCGCCAGTCGCTCAAAAGCATCAGCATTCACTTTAGCACCGAAAGCCCGGGCGGTAAATTCGTAAAATGTTTGTTCCCAGTTCCATGCGTTTTGTTCAAGGGAAGCGCGCAGGACGATCGTCTTTTTTTCGAGCCGTTCAATGGCTTTGCTTTCGAGCCACTGATCGAGGATAAAACGGTCCACATCGCGCAACTGACCGGCACAGGGAATCCAGGCGCGGCAGCCCATGAAATTCCGGTAATGTTCATAAATGGATTCGTCGTAAAATCCTTTCAATTCCAGCACGGGTAATCCCATAAGTTCTTTTTCCGTCCCGCAAAGGTCATCGTGCAGCACAACGTGCAGAATGGTGTTCCGGTAGGCCGGATCGGTATGGTGGCCATGCCGGTACCAGTCGGAAGCCTTAACATGGATTTCGACATTTCCGGCCCACAGGGTGGGACCGATACGTAATCGCGCATTGAAAAAATCGGGACCGGCATCTGTGTTCAGATCGCCGGGAAACAGGACCTCAATGGGCTCCCGTGATTTTGTTTCCAGGGCAGGTATCAACAAGCGATACCTCCACAAGTAAGCAAGGAACTCCTCGTTCATAAGATGATTTATTTGTGGCCGAACCCCTATATCTGCTTAGTGCGGGGCATGACCTGTTTTTGTTTTTTCGGGAATAAAGATATAAAAAACCGATGTTTACGCAAAATTTTATTCTTTGCAGGCAAAAAATTATGTTGCGCCGCTTTTTTGTTGTATTTTTGTAGAAAAGTCGCAGAGGTTTCATGAGCGATCTGGAGGTACTGGTTTCTGGAATTGATTATAAGGTACGCAAGCTAACCGGTCTTTTGGAACGTTGTGAAGCTGAGAAGAAACAATTGGTGAAAGAACAGGTAGCGCTGCAGGAATTATTACAACAGCAGCGGCAAACCATTCAACAATTGGAAGATAAAGTGTTGAAAATGCACATGGCCCGGGCTCTTAACGGAAAAGGAGAGACCGGAAATGTTAAGCAAAAGATCAACCAGATGGTGCGGGAAATTGACAGGTGTCTTGCACTGCTGAACAAGTAAAGGGAAATGCCCATGGATGAGTTTTCAATAACGGTGACCATTGCTGATAGGACATACAGGCTGACGATAGAGCGAAAGGAAGAGGAGATAGTGAGAAATGCAGTTAGACTGATAGATGAAAAGGTGAAAGAATATGCAAGGAATTATGCGTTCAAAGACAAACAGGATTTATTAGCGATGGTGAATTTGCAAAACACCACCGCCCTGTTGAACCAGCAGCAATCCCTGGCATCTGAGAATAGTGAACTAATAGCAAAGTTGTCGTTAATTGATGGGTTGTTAACCGAAAAGCTTGAAAAGCAGAACGTTCTTTGAAGAACACCTACTATAAGATATACCCGCACATTCATCCGGAAGTTTGATAAACTCAACATTATCAAATATAGGACACAGTTCAGCGATAGTAAAACAGGCCTAAAACCGCTTTCGGGCGGTTCCGCAAGGACATGGAAGTTTGAGCATTTCTGGCCGTCCTAATATACCAAAACCGGGGTTTATACTAAACTCAGTGAATGTTGCGGGTTTTTTTTATGCTTAATTTTGAAACAATTCACTCCATATAACAACCTTTAATTTTTGTAGCATGAATCTTATAATTATAATTTTAATCTGTGTTATAGCAGGCCTGGTAGTCGGGGGATTGGTTACAGCAACCATCCTGCGGAAAACTATCGAGAAAAAGGCTGCCAATATTTTAAAAGACGCTCAAAATGAGGCCGAAATGATCAAGAAGGATAAAATCCTTCAGGCCAAGGAAAAGTTTCTGATTTTGAAAACAGAACATGAAAAGGTGATTCAGGAAAAGAACGCCAATGTCCTTAAAAGCGAAAACCGTATCAAACAAAAAGAGCAAGCCCTGTCACAAAAAATGGAAGAGCTGAACCGCAAGGAAAAAGATCTTCAGTCGGTAAGGGATAATCTGAATAATCAACTGGATTTATTGAATAAGAAACAGGCTGAAGTAGAGAAAGTTCATCTGCAGCGTGTGGAGCAACTCGAAAAGATTTCGGGTATGTCGGCCAATGAAGCCAAAACCATGCTGGTCGAATCGCTTCAGGCCAAAGCCCAGAGCGAAGCCGCACAGCAGGTTCGTGATATTATTGAAGAAGCTAAAATGACCGCCAATACCGAGGCTAAAAAGGTGGTAATCAAAACGCTGCAGCGTACAGCTACAGAGCACGCCATTGAAAATACCGTTTCTGTATTCAACATCGAAAACGACGAAATAAAAGGACGCATTATTGGCCGCGAAGGCCGCAACATCCGCGCTTTGGAAGCAGCAACAGGGGTGGAGATTATTATTGACGATACCCCGGATGCGATCATCCTTTCTGCTTTTGATCCCGTCCGCCGCGAAATCGCCCGCTTGTCACTCCATCAGCTTGTTACCGATGGTCGTATTCACCCTGCCCGTATCGAAGAGGTGGTTTCTAAAACCAAAAAACAGATTGAACAGGAAATTATTGAAATCGGTAAACGGACTACCATTGACCTTGGAATCCACGGCATACATCACGAACTGATCCGCATGATCGGAAAAATGAGGTATCGTTCTTCTTACGGACAAAACCTCTTGCAGCATAGCCGCGAAGTAGCGAACCTGTGTGCTACCATGGCTTCTGAGTTAGGTCTCAATCCAAAACTGGCAAAACGTGCCGGTCTGTTACATGATATTGGCAAAGTGCCCGATAATGAGCCCGATTTGCCACATGCAATTCTTGGGATGAACCTGGCTGAAAAATTCAAAGAAAAACCCGAAGTCTGTAATGCTATTGGATCTCACCACGAAGAAGTGGAAATGACCACACTGCTGGCTCCGATTGTACAGATTTGCGATGCTATCTCAGGTGCACGTCCCGGCGCACGCCGCGAAATTGTGGAAAGCTACATCAACCGTCTGAAAGATCTTGAAGGACTGGCATTGGCCTATCCTGGCGTTGTAAAAACATATGCCATCCAGGCTGGCAGAGAACTTAGAGTAATCGTGGGTGCTGATAAAGTGACCGACGTGGAAGCCAATCAACTGGCGTTTGATATCTCAAACAAAATACAAACAGAAATGACCTATCCCGGACAGATAAAAGTCACGGTGATACGGGAAACGCGGGCCGTGTCGTACGCGAAGTAAGGTAAATGAAGCATAAGAGTAAACCCACAGTAGCCCTGTATAAGCTGTTAGCAGCTTTGATGGTTGCTGTGGGTTTTTCCTTTTCCCGTAAGGCGTGCAGGAAGTTTTTAAAGCAGGCAGAGGGACAGGCGTATGATGTGCTGATTGTACCCGGATTGCCTTTTACCAGGGGACGCTGGAACGTTATCATGAAAGCCCGGGTGTTGTGGGCAAAATACCTTTATGACCGGGGAATCGCTAAAAATATCATTTTTTCGGGCGCAGCAGTGCATTCAGCTTATTCTGAAAGCGAAATTATGTGCCTCTACGCAAAAGCGCTGGGGATTCCGGAAGCGAACGTTTTCCCCGAAACCAGGGCAGAGCACAGCACTGAGAATATTTATTATTCCTACAGGCTTGCGCTTAAAATGGGATTTAAAACCATGGCATTCGCCTCGGATCCTGTCCAGACTAAAATGTTGCGCAAGTTTACCCATACCCGGGTGCATCCCGATATCGCCCTTATCCCCGTTGTTTATGATATTGTGAATGAATTGGATTTGCGGACCAACGAGCCGGTGATCGATGCACAACAGGCACACGTGAAAGGATTCACCACCCTTAAAGAACGCGAGAACCTGCGCAAGCGGCTGAAGGGAACCAGCGGAGCGCGGATCGACTGGGAGATTTATGAAAGTTAGAAAGTTGAAAAGTAGAAAGTTTGAAAGTAGAAAGTTGACATACTTCGGCACCGCTTAGTGTGTAAGCTGCAAGGGAACCAACCTCAGACTTGAAACTTCTTTATTTTCAGTCCTTGGCGGCAATCACCGAAATCTCGACTTTGGAATCCTTAGGCAAACGTGCTACCTGTACGGTTTCGCGGGCGGGGAAATTGGAGGTGAAAAACATCCCATAGGCTTCATTCACAGCAGCAAAATCACCCATGTCTGAAAGGAAAATGGTGGTTTTTACGATATCGGAATAGTCCATTCCGGCTTCTTTCAAAAGATTTCCGACATTTTCCATAACAATGCTGGTGAGCTGACCAACGTCGGCCTTTACCAGGTCTCCATTAGGATCGAGCGGAAGCTGACCGGAAACAAATAACATATTATTGAACAATACAGCCGGACTGTATGGGCCTAAAGGCTTAGGAGCCCCGGAGATAGAGATTGATTTTTTCATAAGTTTTAAAGGCTGGTTAGGAGCCGTGACAAAAGTAGTTTAAAAAGTTTGAAAGTTTGAAAGTAGAAAGTTTGAAAGTAGAAAGTTTGAAAGTAGAAAGTTAAAAGTTGGAAAGTAGAAAGTTAAAAGTTGGAAAGTAGAAAGTAGAAAGTTGGAAAGTAGAAAGTGAGGATGTTGGATCCCATTAACGCTCTATCCTTTAGCTTTTTAGCTTTTTAGCTTTTAACTTTTCAACTTTCTAACTTTTAACTTTCTAACTAATTCTTAGTTGTCTTTCAGCACATTCTCATCATACTCGAGCTCAAACCGCAGTTTGTGTTTGGATTCTTCCACGGCCAGGGCCAGAAAAAGTTCTTTAAGGGCTTTGCCGGAAACTCTTTCCGAAAGGGTCAGATATAATTTGAAGGCGGCTTTTTCCTTGCGCATGGCTAAAATCAGGGCATCCTGATAGGTCATACCCGGAGTGGGTTTTGTAACGACAGCGTAATCAGCTATTTTCAGGTCCTGAACTTTTTCTACTGCCAGGTCATTGGTGCCGGTTTCCTGAATATGCAGCAGACGGGCTTTGTGGCCCATTTCCTCTTGTGCAAACTGCGCGAAGGTTTTTTGCATGTCTTCGTTTTTAGCCTGACTTGCAAGGTTATTATAAAAATCTACCGCCTCCTGTTCATTTTCTATTGCGAAGACGAGGATGCTGTTGATGTTTTCGAAAGTACTCATAGGGTGGAAGTTTAAGGTTGTACTTCGTTCGCTATACGAACTGCGTTTTTTGCCACGACACACAACGACACGAAGTAAATTTGCTTTAGTAAGTTTTATTGGTGCTAAGATACGGAACTTATCTGTTGGTTGAAATATTCTTCAAATCGTTTTACAATGGTATCGCAACCGTAGCGGAAAAACGGGCCGCGGCTGTCGGTGGCCGTGTGGTTAAATTTGAACGGTTCCTCCGTTTGCGGGGCGAGCAGCGTGATCATTTCATTGGATACATCATCTGAATCTTTCAGATTCTGGGTTCCGAAAAGATCGATCAGGTTTATCAACTGTGTAATGGAGTTGTGTGCTACCGGTGTAGGCATCCCCGGGGCTATTTCCGTTTTCTGGATATAGCGTTGGGAATTGGTAAAGCTGCCTCCGGTTTCAAATACATAAGTGGCAGGCAGGATCAGATCAGCCATTTGAGCGGTTTCTGTGATAAAATAATCCTGTACCATAACAAATCCGCCGGGTGTAAGCCATTTTTTTACAGCCTTCTGATCAATAGCGCAACCCATCGGGTCTTCACCGAAGATGAACAGATTTTTAAGTTTTCCTTCGGTCATCAATTCCCAGGTACTGCCGGGAATCTGATTCAGGGAATGCGCATTCCATGCGCTCTTCATGCGTTGCTGCAGTGCTTCATCCGTGATGGGAAGGGTGCCCACACCAATCTTACCACAGATGCCCATATCATAAAGCCCCTGCGAATTATTCTTTTCTTTGAGGGCAATCATCCCCGATGCTGTTTTTCCCAGCTTACCGGTGATCATGCACAGGTTGCGGATTTCGTGGGCAGTGTTGCTGGTGACATTTTTTTCGGCGAAGACCAGTACCGCATTCATTTCTTTATTGAAATCTTCCGCAAAAGCGATCACAGATTCTTTGTTGCTGCTGCCTTTTTCGGCCAGCTGATCAAAGTTTTCGGCCAGCAGTTTGTTTTTATATTCCTCAAACCCTTCGCAACGGTCGCCAATAAAGAGGTTGTTGTGCAGACCTTTGCTAAGCAGATAATGGTTGACCGCTTTTACAAAATAATAGTAATCCTTAATCACCGTGGTTTTGTTGCATTTGTGGGCCATGCGGTTTTTGTCATCGGTGGTGATTAACTCCATGGGGATGCCTTTCATCGTATGGAGGTTGTGAATGCTGAATCCGCCCACTGCGTTTTCGTAATTGATTTCGGTTCCGAACATAAAGATCCGGCTGGCCTGCGCCAATTGCGGGAAGGGCGTGTTATCTTTACTGATATGCCTGTATCCGTTACCTCTTCCGACGTAATGGAAGGTGGATATATTGTTGGTTCCGGCTCCGAAGCGACCGAGTTTCTGCACCAGGTATTGCTCTTCGTTGCTGAGCCTTGCCCCGGCGAAGAATGCGTTTTCATCCGGCTTGACCGAACGGATTTTTTCAGCAATTATCGAGTAAGCCTTTTCGAAAGTGATTTCACGGAAAGTGCCGTCAACCTTCAACATGGGCTTGGTGAGGCGTTGTTTATCATTGTAATTCAGATACCCGAATTTTGGAAAACGGCAAAGGTTGCCGGTCCGGTTAATCTGGCCGTTTTTGCCTGTCACCTTCATGACAAATCCGTTTTTGTGATGCAGCGTAATTTCGCATCCCACGGAGCAGTAGTTACAGAGCGTGTCGAAGGTATCCAGCTTGACTGGGCCCGGTTTAAAACTAACATTTTCGGTGATGGCGCCGGTTGGACAGGCAGAGATGCACATGCCGCACGATTCGCAGGTGGTGTCTTGTAAAGCGTCGCCCATAGCGGGTGCTACATATGTTTTAAAGCCGCGGTTGATGAGCCCCAGCGCACTGGCACCCACCACTTCCTTACATATACGCACGCAGCGTGAGCACAGAATGCATTTGTTGTTATCGATTTCGATAAACGGATGCCGGAAGTCAATTTTGTGTTCAATGAATTCACCTTCAAAGTGCTTCTGATCCGCCTGGTATTGCGTGGAATATTTCTTTAAATCGCAGGTGAAATACTCGGTGCAACCGCATTCCAGGCAGCGTTGGGTTTCTTCGTGGGCAACCTGTTCATTCTCATAACCCAGTTCTACTTCTTTGAAATTATTGCGGGTGCCGGGGTCCATCGTGGGCATTTCTTTGCGCGTTTGCGGAATATAATGTCCCTGATAGTCTTCAGATACCTGTACTTTGAAGTTTTCTTTTTTGCTCAGAAATTCTTTAGGACGGGGCACGATGGCTTCTCCGCTAAGGTACTGATGGCAGCTAAGCGAAGCAATCCGGGCCTGAGCAATGGCCTGGATGAGGGTTGCAGCGCCGGTTACGCCATCGCCGGCAGCAAAAATATTTTTAGCTCCGGTTTGCAGTGTTTCCGGGTGGGCTTCAAGGTCGCCCCATTTATTCATTTTCACTTCCCCTTCCGGGAGATTGTTGTTGATGTCGTCGAGGAAGCCCACCACTGTTTTCTGACCGATGGCGGCAAGTACGTAATCGAATTCCATCTCCGTTTCTGAACCCTCGACCGGTACCGGCCTGCGGCGGCCTGAAGCGTCGGGTTCGCCAAGTTCCATTCGGATGCAGGTCATTGATTTGAGTTTTCCCCCGGCATCCTTATTAATCTTTATCGGGGCGGTCAGAAACATATATTCCACGCCTTCCAGTTTGGATTCGTGGATCTCGATTGGATTTGCGGGCATTTCGTTCTCGGTGCGGCGGTAGACCACCACCACTTTTTTAGCCCCGCAGCGAAGGGATGAACGGCAGCAGTCCATGGCGGTGTTGCCTCCACCGACCACCGCAACGGTCTTTCCTGTGAAGTCGTAACGCTGACCGCTAAGTTCCATGGTTTTTAAAAAATCAATACCCGACAATACATTTTCTGCATCGTCGCCCTCGCAGCCTACGGTAGTGCTTTTCTGGCAACCGATGGCAAGGATGGTGGCGTTGAACCGCTCGTGAAGATCTTTGTAGCTCAGGTTTTCACCGAGCTTTTGCTGATAATGGATTTGTACACCAAGTTCTGCAATATTGTCGATTTCTTTTTGCAGAAGGTCATTCGGGAGCCGGTATTCCGGGATGCCATATCGTAACCAGCCGCCACCCTGGGGTGCTCCTTCAAAAATCTCGCACTGGTGGCCTTCTTTCTGAAGGAAAAAAGCGGCCGAGAGGCCAGCGGGGCCGGCGCCAATGATGGCGACTTTCTTACCGGTGGTTTTTTTAATTTCAGGAACATATTTTTTAGCAGATTCCAGATCGCGGTCTGCCGCAAAGCGTTTCAGATAATCGATGCCCACGGCTGCGCCCTCGTTCAGCAGGTTGCGGCGGCAGGCCACTTCGCAGGGGCGCACACACACGCGACCGCAAATAGCAGGCAGTGGGTTGGTTTCTTTAATGATGGCGATGGCGTCGCTGTAAAGGCCTTTCTCGATCATGGAAATATAGCCCTGCACATCAACGCCGGCGGGACAGGTTTGTTTACAGGGGCCGAGGCAATCCGCGTAGTGATTACTCAATAACAGGTCCAGTGCGGTTTTGCGGGCTTTATGAATGTTCTCATTGTCGGTTTCAATCTTCATTCCTTCGCTGATGCGCGTGCTGCACGAAGGCTGAAATCCGCGCATGCCGGTCACTTCAACCACGCAAACGAAACAAGAGGTGTAAGGTTCCAGTCGCGGATCGTTGCATAGGGTGGGAATTTCGATACCATGCCGCTGTGCCAGCTGCAGGATGGTTTCGTTTTTAAAACCCGTTGTATTCTTACCGTTCAGGACTATATTCAGGGGCTCGTTCATAGCAATGTGTGTTTTATTTTTTTCAGGATTGTTTAGTAGAGTGTGATGGCATCGAACTTACAGCGTGCGTAGCAATCGCCGCATTTGATACAATCTGCCTGACGAATGAAGTGGGGCAATTTCCTTTCGCCGTCGATGGCCTGAACCGGGCATTTTTTACCGCACACCATGCAGCCGGTGCATTTTTCCGGGTCGATGGTGTAGGTGAGTAAAGGCTTGCAGACCTTGGCGGGACAGCGTTTGTCGTGAATGTGTGCCTCGTATTCGTCTCTGAAATAGCGGAGTGTGGTGAGCACGGGATTGGGAGCTGTTTGTCCAAGTCCGCAAAGCGAGTTATTTTTGATCTGCAGGGCGAGTTCTTCCAGCATGGCAATGTCACCATCGCGGCCCTGGCCTTCGGTAATCCGGGTGAGAATTTCGAGCATACGCTTGGTGCCTATCCTGCAAAAGGTGCATTTACCGCAGCTTTCAGCCTGGGTAAAGTTCAGGAAGAATCGGGCTACATCCACCATGCAGGTGGTTTCATCCATTACGACCATACCTCCGGAACCCATGATGGCACCGGTAGCCGTCACTGAATCATAGTCAACAATAGTATCGGCAAGGTACTCAGGAATACATCCTCCCGAGGGGCCACCCAGCTGCACGGCTTTGAATTTTTTCCCGTCAGGGATACCTCCGCCCAGTTTGAAGATAATATCGCGTATGGTGATTCCCATGGGGACTTCCACCAGTCCGGAGTTATTGATTTTTCCGGCAAGGGCAAATACCTTGGTCCCTTTGCTTTTTTCGGTTCCGTATTGTTTGTAAGCCGCAGCCCCGTTCATGATAATCCAGGGGATGTTGGCAAAAGTTTCCACATTATTAATATTGGTCGGGCGGTTCCACAAACCGGATTCGGCAGGGAAGGGCGGGCGTTTACGGGGCATTCCGCGTTCGCCTTCCACCGAGGCAATCAGGGCGGTTTCTTCACCACAGACAAAAGCGCCGGCACCTTCTTTAATATAAATGTCGAAATTAAATCCTTCGATACCAAAGATGTTTTTGCCGAGGTAGCCCTTGACGCGGGCCTGTTCCAGCGCAATGTTCAGGCGTTTGATGGCCAGCGGATATTCGGCGCGGCAATAAATCACGCCACCGGTGGCTTCGATAGCGTAGGCCCCTATGATCATTCCTTCGAGTACCGAATGCGGGTCGCCTTCAAGCACCGAGCGATCCATAAAAGCGCCGGGGTCGCCTTCGTCGGCATTACAGATGATGTATTTTTCGGGCGCTTTGTTGGCGTTGGCAAATTTCCATTTCATCCCTGTGGGGAAACCACCGCCTCCGCGTCCGCGGATTCCGGAATCCAGGATTGTTTGAATAACATCGGTGCGTTCCAGTTTTTCGTCTGCGATTTTACGGATGGACTGGTATCCGTCTTTTCCCTCATATTCCTCAATACTTTCCGGATCAATCATTCCGCAATTGCGCAACACGATTTTTACCTGGTCTTTAAAGAAGTTCTGGTCGGGCGTTTCGAAAAGGTCAGATTTGACAACATATTCTTTGATCGGCTCATGCAACCTGATATGTTTTTCGACCAGTTCTACCGCCTTACTTTCGTCGATATTGCCGTAGATGAACGATCCGTTTTCGTCGATAATTTCTACCAGCGGTTCGCGGAAGCACATGCCGATACAGGAGGTTTTTTTTAGTTCGAAATCGAGGTGTTCCGCCTGCCGGAGTTTATTTAATTTGTCGTAGGTTTTATTGGCTCCTGCGGCGATTCCGCAACTGCCAAGGCCAACGATTACTTTTATTTGATTCATGGGGGATTAATTATTGTTTGTTTCAGGTTTCAAACTTTCATGTTTCCAGGTTGACCCGATTTATAATTTTTTAATTGTCAATTATCCATTGTCAATTGTCAATTCTTTTATCTTAATATCCATGATGATCTTAACCGCTTCCGTTTTGGTAAGTTTGCCAAAGGTATTGCCCGAGACCATCAGCACCGGGGCAAGGGAGCAACAGCCCAGGCAGGCCACCGATTCGAGGGTGAAAATGCGATCGTCGGTAGTTTCTCCATCCTTCACACCTAATGATTCCTGCAATGCTTCGGTGATGGAATTGGCATTTTGCACGTGGCAGGCGGTACCGTGGCACACTTTAATAATGTGTTTTCCGACCGGATGCAGGCGAAACTGGGCATAGAAGGTTGCTACGCCGTACATATCGCTCATTTTCAATCCGGTTTCTTTGGAAAGTTTAACAAAAGCATCGTGGGGAATGTATCCGAAATGCTCCTGCGTGTGTTGCAGCAACGGGATCATATTCCCTTTTTTTCCTTTGTACTGGGCGATCAATGGATCAAGGGGTGACAGGTCCACTGCCTCGTCCTGAAGTTTATTTTGTTCTGTTTTAATACGTTGAATGCGCATAGCGTAGGGTTTTTAGCGAGGCTAAAATTATTAAATGTAAACGGGTTCTCTGTACGTCCTTCTAATTTAAATAAGATCTAAATTACATATAATTACTTGAACAGCAAAATAATATACATAAACCTCAGTGAATTACCGAAGTAAAATCGGGAAAGTGCGGAGTAGAAAAAAAGGAATTCAGTTTGGGGGATATTACAATCCTTAGGGTTTATCCGGGTTAGCGTAGTTTGGTGAATGTGACCACCAAAACCCTTAGGGATTATCTGGGTTAGGCGTAGTTTGGTGAAAGCGACCATCAAAACCCTAAGGGTTTATCTTGGTTAACGGTAGTTTTGTGATTGTGACCACAAAAACCCTTAGGGTTTATCAGTTTTAATCGTAGTATAGTGAATACGACCACCAAAACCCTTAGGGTTTATCTGTTTTAATCGTAGTATCGTGAATGCGACCATCAAAACCCTAAGGGTTTATCTGGGTTAGGCGTAGTTTGGTGAAAGCGACCACCAAAACCCTAAGGGTTTATTTGGGTTGTTCCTGATGTTTTTGTGATTACTCCAATGTCCATTTATCATCCAAATTATTTTTTGGAAGATGGTTATAGATGAAATTTTCCTTATCCTCGAAGAGCTCGACCACTTCGTTAATGCAAAGAAAGCTGTTCTGCCCTGTTATTATTGGGTTATAGGATGAAAATTCCCATTGAGAAGGATGGCTTACAAATTCATGATTAACTGGATTCAAATGGATATAAATGATTAATCTGCGCAGATATTCTTCAGTATTTATGCGGACTCTTTTAAAACTTTGATAAAGCAGGCTTCCTTTACGATCGTAAAGCTTATTAAAGGCTTTCGTATAGGAATTGAATAATGTCCCGAAAGCATGTGAATAATCCGGAGTGTTATTATGAATCGGTATACGTTTTATATTTTGGATGGAGTTAATTTCTTTCATTCTGACCAGTAAATGAAAATGATTTGGCATTAGACTGTAAGCATAGGTTTCTGCCACTGGGACAATATATCGCTGGTATCTCTTAAGAAAAAAACGATAATTTTCTGGCTGTTGAAAAATATTTTCATTGCCACAGGCATGGTTGTAAATGTGGTAAAACCTGCCTTCGTCAAGTGTGTCACGAACATTTGCCATTTTTGAAACCTTAATGATTTATTTTTAATTTTTATATATCAATCAATAACTTATGATTTGTCAATTCTTAAAAAGACAAATTTCTAAAATTCCGATTAACAAATGATTAAAAAGTTCCTAATAGATATTAACGGTATACATATATCAATCTTGTATTTTTTGAGTTAAGCAATATAATCTAAGGGTTGATCTGGTTAAACGGTAGTTTGGGAGCAGCGACCACTAAAACCCTTAGGGTTTATCTGGGTTAAGCGAAGTTTGGTGAATGTGACCACCAAAACCCTTAGGGTTTATCTGGGTTAACCGCAGTATCGTGACATTGACCATCAAAACCCTAAGGGTTTATCTGGGTTAGGCGTAGTTTGGTGAATGTGACCACCAAAACCCTTAGGGTTTAATAAAAAAGACTGCCCAATCGAGTCAGTCTCCTTTTTTAATTATTACCAGATTAGCAACAAGCCCTAAACCATAATAATCAACAATTTAATCTATAACAAACTACTTTATAAACACCCGTGTTGACAATACTTTATCCCCATCCGTTAAGCTGATAAAATAAAGTCCTGCCCCGGTTTTAATTTCCAGGTCCATCTGGCGGTTGCCTGCCTCACCTGCTTGTTCTTCGCAAAGAATGCGACGATCTTCAATATTATACACACAAATAGTTACAGTGTTACTGGTCGAAATATAATAAGTGATTCGGGGTGTTACTCCGTCGTTGTTTATATTAACGATATGGAAATCATTGTCGCCGATACCTTCGCAACGAGCCGTCACCGGTCCGAAGATTTCGGTGTTGCCATTGTAATCGTTCTGAACCAGGCGGTAGTAGGAAGTTCCGTTAAGCGGATCCGCATCTGTAAACGAATAATTCAGAACATCATTGGAATTACCCGCCCCTTTTATATCTGCAATTTTCGTAAAGTTCTTCGCATCAGCGCTGCGCTCGAGGGAGAAGAAGTCGTTGTTGATTTCGGTGGCGGTGGTCCATTGCAAAATTATGTTAGTCTCTGCACAAGTTGATTCGAATGATAATAGCTGAATTGGTAAAATTACTTCTGTACATCCATAATTACCATAAGATAACGCTCTTGTGGATAAATCATACATTGCCTGCCAGCCATCAGCGACAGGTATATTATCATCATAGTAAACCTGGTCATAGCAACCAGAACTTATGTCAATTATGGATGTATACCTGTTAGTTCCCGCATCTGGGGCATTAGCAAATCTTCCTGATATATTAGTGTTATTGCAATAAATGACATAATAACTTTGTATTCCACAAGCAGAACTGAAATCATAAGTAAATTCAGGGGTTGCTCCTGAGAAAATAACCAGTTTTGAATTTGCCGGAACTATTCCACCAGGGGGTTCATAAGCTACTGTACAACCGGCTAATGTATTTAAAGCACTTGTATAAGTTGGGTTTGTTACAAAGGTTTTTGTGCTGGTTGAGCCAAAACTAAATGTTCCCGGATCTGCGCTTGGAAAGGTTACCAATAAATTATCAATGTCAATTGCAGTATTACCAATATTCACTAAAATCATTTCGTTTACTCCTTCATCTGTTGCGGCACATGAATTAACCAGGACCCTCTCAATTAAGTTATCAGAGACACAATGATTGGCAGACCTTACCATTACATCATCAAAATTAATATCACAATTGTTTCCATCGTAATAGTTAAATCGAATTTTAATTACACTTGATGCCAGTTCATAAAAGTAGTACTGACTTGTTAACGAGATGTCTGTTATGGTAGCTAATGTGGTCCAGTTCGTTCCATCAGTTGTTTGTTCTATTTCAATATCTGCGCTTTTATTCCCTGTTGAATATCCAACCCAGAATGCCAATAAATCTGCATTAGAAAATTGTGGAGTTGTAAGAACACCATCATTTGACATAAACAACGACTTAGCACTTCTATTTGCAACGTTGGTATTGTCAGTAAACCATGTTCCTGAGCTTGTAAATGGTCCGGTCGTGGTAGTGGCTAAATTTGCCGGTCCTGTGGTTGATGTAAATTCTTCATTGATCAGCCACGCAGGACCACTTGAAACGGTTAAGGTAGCTTCATTTGAGGTGACTGTACCACTACAAGTACTTGTTACAATACACTTGTATTTATATCCCGTCATTCCGGCTGTGACACCGGTTATGGTCATCGTAGCTGTAGTAACATTTGAATAAACACCACCGTTTGATAAATTATTCCAGGTTCCGGTTTGGTTTTCTTGCCATTGGTATGATGCAGGATTAGTTGCGACGACAGTGAAATTTACATTGCTGCCTGCCGTAATAGTTTGACTTGACGGGTGGGTTGTTATAGATGATGAATTCACACCAGCTCCAACGGCTGAACAATTTACAGAACTTGCACCACCTCCGCCAACTGCTATATTCCCGTTATACGATTGTACAGCGGTTGGATTAAATTTAACGTAAATCACTTGAGAATAAGAGCCGCCTGATTGTGAAAGAGACAATGAAGACGTATAGGTCCCCCCAGATGTGGTACAATATGTATATCCACTTAATGCACCTACAGTTACATTGGCCGTTGTTAGATTTGTTCCTGTTATGGTAAAACTCTCTGGACCGTATGTGCTGTTTATGCATTTTTCACCAAAACCTGCTAATGCTGAAACTGTCAGCACAGGTCCTGTTGCTGAGGTTGTTCCATTTAATTGCACATTTACTACACTTGAAGCTATATCAAAACCCCCTGTTCCGGCGGTAGCTGTTGCACCATAACCATATAATCTGAACGTGGTTGCCGTTGATACTGATGATATCCCTGATATTGTAATGGTATAAGATGTTATGGCGTCTGTAACTGCAGTCGTACCCAAATTTGCGCCGTAGCCATCAATAGAAGAACGCAGCGCTACATTTTTTGGGCCGGTAGCAGAACTTTGCCAACTAAATACAAATGAGGTTGCTGTAAAACAATATCCTGAATTTGGTGTAACTATAAACTGAATATAGTCATTTCCGGCTATTGCTTCAGTCAGGGTATTACCAGCGGGAGTATTGCCCGTATTAAACCAGCCAGAGCCACCAAACCGGTTTCCATTAGCTGCAGCAGTAATAGTGCCCTGGGTAAGGTTGGTTGAAGAAATGTTTGCATCATTGTAAACACTCGGTTCTGTCGTTTCGGTTCCGGTATTTCCATAGGTATTCCATTGGAGTAATTGGGCGTTACAAACAAAACTCATCAACAATAAGCTTAAAGTCAATAAATTTTTTTTCCTTACTCCGGAAATTTTTAGTTTGCCCGTGGCGTTGAGTCTGCCATAAAATAGCCTGAGGGATAATATTTTTTTCATGGTATTATAATTTAGTAGATATACTAAAAAATAAATCGAAATAGTACGAATTTCAGTGGTTTTAGACTTTCTTCGGGGAGAAGAAATCGGATAGGGTGTTCACTGAGTATTTTTAAAACAGTATGTTATCGTAAAAAAATCACAAACCTGAGAGAACCAATTTTTTATTTAAATAAGACAATAATCTATTCTTGTCGTATATAATTGTTTCGTGTTTGTTTAATTTTAACAGACCCACCAAAGTTTAGTGTGGGGCATATATCCCTCTCCATATACAAATGTAGGTATTTAATCGCCGTTTGTCAATAATTTATAGCATTTTATTAACCACTTATTAACAACCACATAGGATGCATAGGAGTATTTGCCAGAATTGTGTCAGTTTTTAGGTGGGCTGCAGTGCGAATGCCCCGGAGTTAAGGCGGTTCATGACTTGGGTCGGAAGACGGATTTCTGGCTTTAAGGGTGGTAGGGAGATTAGCTGGTGGTAAAGTGCACAAAAAAAGGCTGACCCAATGAGTCAACCTCTTTTCAACCATTCCCTGATAAGCATCAAGCCCTAATCCCTAATACTCACCACTAGTGTTTGTCTATAAAGTCCGATTTCGTCGTTACCCTTGCTGAAAAAACCAGTCATTTACCACAGTAAACTCCTGATTTTTACAGCGTCGGGTGCCTCGAACTCGAACTTTATAGCCTAAACACTAAGTTTATGGACAAACGCTAACTATAACAAACTACTTAATAAACACCCGTGTCGACAACACTTTATCCCCATCCGTTAAGCTGATAAAATAAAGTCCTGCACCGGTTTTAATATCCAGGTTCAACTGGCGGTTGCCTGCCTCACCTGCTTGTTCATCGCAAAGAATGCGGCGACCGTTAATATCATATACGCAAATTGTTACTTTGGTATTAGTTGAAATATAATAAGTGATTTGTGGGTTTACTCCATCGTTGGTTACATGAACGATTTGGAAATCGTTATTGCCGACACCTTCACAACGTGCAGTCACCGGACCGAAAGTTTCGCTGCGGCCATCATAGTCATACTGTACCAGGCGGTAGTAGGAAGTTCCATCAAGCGGATCCGCATCGATAAAGGAGTAATTCAGCACTTCATTGGAATTACCTGCTCCTTTTACCTCTGCAATTTTCTTGAAATTCTTTGCATCAGCGCTGCGCTCGAGAGAGAAATATTCGTTGTTGGTTTCGGTAGCGGTTTGCCATTTGATCTCTATTGCATTACCGATGCATTCAGCCGCAAAGAATAAAAGTTCAACGGGTAGAGGAGTGTTAGCTTTTGCAATAGCGAATTGAGAGAAAGCAGTCAGATTATATTTGTAGGCATAGCCATTACTATATAATCGACCTAGTCCATTCAGTGGATTAATCGTTCCGTTGCCATTTATGAATGTTCCGAAATCGCCCGGTGCTGTTGGAGGGTTGGGCCTTTTAATAATCGTAAAATTATTGTCATCCGCTGCACTCAGGGAGGAATAGCCGTTGAACCATAACTTAAGGCCGTAGTCCCCTGAAGTAAGTGCTGCATTTGGATCAATCTGCCATACCCCTTCCATGCATAGGTTTGTTAAAAGGGTGGTGCCCTCATATACATTCAGGGTTCCTGTATTCCCAATAAGTGCTGTTGAATCATAAGTAGCAGTAAGTGTTGTTGCGGAGATACTGTTATTTACGAATTGGGCTAACCGGGGATTGGATAGAACACCAACAGGGAAGTCATAGGTACTGGTGTTGGCCGTGATCATCCTGTTGATTGAACCAATGATATAGCTATAAGCAAAGAGGGCATTGTTTGCTTCTGCTACAACCGCGCCCGGGACATTATTCTGTACATAAACAATGTAGGAGCCCGTTAGCATTTTACCCTTATTTAAGGTAAAGATGGAACTTGTAGCAATATCTTCACTTAAAGTGACTTTAAACGGGTAATTCTTTTTGTTTAATGTCAGATTATAGAAAGTAAGGGGAGCGTTTCCTCCTAATGTGGTATGGGCACTTCCTGCCAAAGTTACAGTACCCAGTGTGTGCGAAAGGGCCCCGTCATTTATGAAACTACCATATATCGATAGCTTGCTGCTGGCGTTATTAATTGTGAGTGTGCGAAGCAATTCAACGGAAAGATCATTGGAATAAGCGGTGGTAATTCCTGTTGGAGGTGCTCCGATAGTAGGTTCATAAAGGACCCCTGACTGAGGAATAACAACATTGGTGTTTGAATCTGGTACCTTCATGCTTTGCCAGTTGGCGCAGTTAAACCAATCGATATTTACAGAGCCATTCCAATGCCCGTTGGCAAAACCGCCCGTAAGAATCGTAAGTATCATCCCATCATCATACTGGGGGCCATTTGCATCGTAATTTGTACAACTGCTGTATGAGGTCCAGCTTGTTGGATCATTAATCCTGTCGATCCATTCCCGTTGAGTTGCAGGAGTAAGCAATCCTACATATTTATTCCAGTCGGATGATCCTGTGGGTGCCATATTCAGACACTCCATACCCGGATAAAGGTTTGAACGTTGGGTTGGGCTTGCTGAGCAGCTTGCTGTCCAATGAGGGGAGGGATTGGTAGAGAAGGCAAACAGCAACCTGCCCGTTCCGGGGAAAGTAGCATTATGGCAGGCAGAGGTTCCGCTTCCTGAAGGAGGACAAGTAGTGGTTGCACAAGTATTCGTACCACCATACCATTGCCCGTCCTGAGCAACATAGATCTGGTCACCGCCATTGTTCAGGTTAAACATGGTGCTTATGGCATTTGTACCGAGGTTCGCTACGGACCACGCTGCATCAGGTTGGATAAATACAATGTTATGTGCAGCAGTCATGTCAGTGCGGAAAGTAATGACCGTTCCTGCTGGGATGGTACCCCCTGTTCTGGTCAGAACCGCGCCACCCTCAGTATTTCCCCAATGACCCGATCCGGAATAGTCCCTTTCATATGGATTATCCGTAATCTGGAATTGCGTTCCATTGGTAATATCCACAAAACACATAAAGCTGATTTCGTCTCCATTATTGGAGCCAGTAACACAAGCAGAGCCACCGGAACCCATATTGGCGTTAACTGCCAGGATAACCAGGTCGCCATAATCAATGGTTGTAGAAGTAGTGGTTGCAAGGGTTGTTAAATTGATGGTGCCGGAACTTGCACTGGTACCGCAGGAGTTATTTGATCTGACACGGTAATAATAAGTGGTATTGATATTCAGTCCGGAAATATTGTATGAAGTTACATTTCCAACGTCTTTATTGCTGAACCCGGTAACAAAAGTTGTAAAAGCGGCGTCCGTTGCAACATCAAGGAAATACTTATTGGCAGCGGAAACGGTGCTCCAGTTGGCCGTGAAATAGGTTCCGCCAATAGAGGTGGCGGCTGATGTTGTTGGGGCTGCAGGAGCTCCTGAGCAGTTTGTGATCAGAATGTCATCAACATAAATTTCTATCTGGTTTGCTGCGCTATATCCGTGAAATCCGATATAATAATCCCCACTGGAACCAGGGGTGAAGGGACCTGTTCCCTGAGCATAAGATTCATTGGTAATAGCCGCATTGGTAAAAATAGTTCCTCCTGTCATGCCTGCGGCATTGGCGGCAGTTCCCCATTTCACCTCAAGTTTTTCAGTGTAAGTGTTCAGCCCGGCCCGGTAATAAAAACTGATATTATAAATAGTTCCACCTACCAATGTGAGCTTTGTGGAGAAAAACCAATCGTCCATGGCTAACGCAGAATTATTACTGATATACATTGAATTATCCCCGGAGTATGGATTTGCTGAAGATGTAATCCAGTATTCACCATCAGCATTATCATTGGTCTGTGACCAACCGCAAGGAAGATTAGGTTCGCCCACGGCATCAAAAGTCTCCAATTGAGGGAATGTCGTTAATACACAGGCACCACAGGTAATATTCACATCGTCAATGGCTACATTTCCGGCCATTTTTTTTGAATAGTTAAGCCTGAATTTTGAATAAGTAGCCACAGAGCCGTATGTTTTGGTTGTTCCTACGGTTGGGATAGGCTTGATTAATTCAAGTGTCTCCCACGAATCTCCATCCCACCCTTCTACAAGGAATTCGGAATTTGGGTTTATGGATAAACCTTTAATCCAGAATGAGAGTTGCGTTGGCCCGCTGACTTCGGCAGTTTCAATTTCATCAAGCTCGTCATCGAATTTTACAGAAGGAGAAGAGATACCATAATTGCCACTTGTCGCATAAGTCGAGGTGATTCCGGTAAAAGTCCATCCACCCGGTTCAGTGAATCCATCAGCAAAACCCTGGTTACCGCAAGCAGAAAAAGTTGATGAAGTGGTTGCCTGACTGAGCGGGTTATTGGTTGCGGGATTGACAAAGAAATATACGCTGGCGCCTGTGCAATTGGCTTCATAAACCCTGAACCAATATGCAGTGGCTGAAGAGAGTCCGGTAACGGTAACAGAACTCGTATTACCATTATATACTACCTGTTCTCCAGAACCGCTATAGACCGGGTCTGCAGTCGGGTCAGTGCCATTTACCGGATTTGTAAACGAATTGGAGGTGTTTATAATTACAATACGTTTGCTGCCATTGCCATTTGTCCAGTTAACCGTCATCTGGTCGTTAGAAATCCCGGAAAACGCCAGCGCAGTTGCCTGGGTTGTGGGGGCTGCGCATGCCGTAGTGGCCTGACTCAGGGGGTTAGTCCCGGAAGTACTTGTTTGATAAACGGTAAAGGTTCCTGCGCAATTATTTTCATAAACCCTAAACCAGTAGGTGGTAGCCGGATTGAGTCCGGTGACTGTGATGCTGTTGCTGTTATTATTGTATACAACCTGTTCCCCTGAACCGCTGTAAATGCTATTAGCGGCAGGTGAGGTGCCATTTGCAGGATTGGTAAATGAATTTGCAGTGTTCATTATAACTACACGATTAGCACCGTTACCATTGGTCCAGTTTACTGTCATCTGGTTGGTGCCCACAGCAGAGAAAGTCAGGGCCGATGCTTGTGTGGTGGGCGCTGCGCATGAGGTTGTTGCCTGGCTATTTGGATTATTCGCAGCTGTGGCTGTTATATATTTTGTACTTGCACCAGTACAATTATAATCGTAAACCCTGTACCAATAAGTGGTGCCCGGAATCAAATCTGAAACAGTCACACTACTTCCTGCATCGTTATATACGACTTGCTGTCCGGAACCCGCATAAATGGGATCCGCTGTTGGATCTGTTCCATCGGTTGGATTCGTGAAGGTATTGCTTGTGTTCATTATTACAATGCGCTTGCTGCCATTGCCACTGGTCCAGTTCACCGTCATCTGGTCAGGGCCAATACTGGCAAAAGTGATGGCGCTGGACTGAGTTGTGGGGGCGGTGCAGGTGGGATTGTAACAGGTCCAGGAGATATCGTCGACAACTACCTGGTTTGTTGTAATATTCCTGATTTCAACCACGACATTTCCTGATACATTGATATTGTTTACTGTAAAGGTTTGAACAGTAGTGTTATCCCAAGCTATTGAAGTTCCTACGGACATGCCGTTTACAAACAATTCGACCTGTCGGTTTCCCGCACCTGTAAACCCTTTCTTAAGACTACAGGTAAAATTTCCAATTCCGCCAGCGACACTTCCTGATGTAAGCTTTGCCGTAGTTGCACCTTTATACATGATGCCTTTCCCCGTAATACCATATGTAGATTCATCTCTTGAATCAACATAACTCCACGTTACAGAATTATCACCTGTAAAACTTCCAGTCAAATAACTGGCTGTTAATGTAGCGCTAGTAAATGTTTCTGAGCCGCAGCTTGTAGAAGGAGCCACAAACGTCTGTGCACCACCGGCTGTAGTTGTGCCTGATTTTGTGCCTGCACTGAAAGTTAGTTGAGCTGTTGTTATAGCGTTTATGCTGATGGTATTCCCAACGGTAGCAGCAGCTGCAATATCGGCTGTAATAAATATATATCCGGTAGCGCCAGCGCTGATTGCCTGCGAGGTAAACGAAGGGAAAGTTTTTGTTCCTGCTGTTCCGGGGTTTGTGTATGTGCTAAGAGTGGCATCTCCTGCATCTAAGGCGTTATCGGTGGAATAACGTACTTTCAGATTTGTGATATCAGTAGCAATATAAGATCCTGCAGTAACCACATCAAGTCCGGTAAAGTTGGTTCCGGTTACAGTAACACCAAGTTGAATTTTATGTATGATATGGCTTGTTGTCCCCTGAATAACATTTGCTGCAGCGACCTGGGTGCCGTTATCTGCCAGTACAACCTGAGGAGTAGCTGCTGTGAAAGTTTGTAATCCACCAGCAGTGGTACTTCCTGATTTGTTTCCGCTGGCAAAAGTTAAATCTGTAGTTGCAACAGCATTTACATTGATGTTGTTGCCCACCGTTGCACCTGCTGCAATATCAGCCGTTATAAAAATATAGCCTGTACTACCTGAATTTATCGTTTGCGACGTAAAAGCAGGAAACGTTTTTGCTCCAGCTGCACCCGGAGTTGTATAAGTGCTAAGCGTGGCGTCAGCAACATCCAGGGTTGCATCGGCTGAATAGCGTACTTTTAAATTAGTGATATCAGCCGAAGCGTAAGAGCCGGCCGTGGTGCAGGTCATACCGGTAAGAGAGGCATTAGAAGTAGTAACTCCTAACTGAAATTTATGTAGTATGTGGGCTGTGGTACCTGCACTGACATTTGCCGCAGCTACCTGGGTACCATTGTTGGCAAGGGCGATATTTGGGGTTCCACTGGACGTTACAGAACCGCCTATTGCTAGGCCATTTGTGCCTGCAGAGGCAGAGTAAAACCCCCAGCCTCCTGTTGTTGTTTGTCCGCTTGCATAATACCTCAACGTAATTGTAGTGCCGGCTGCTACATTTTGTAGCGCTGATATCCCTGATAAATCAATTTGAGTTAAAGTTGCAGGCGTTCCAATCAAGGTTTGAGTAGTGCTAATTAATGTGAAATTTGTTCCATCTATGCTATATGCAAATCGATTAGAAGTACCTGGGGATGCACAAAAAGTGGCGGTACCAGCAAATTTCGCATCAATTGTCGATAAAGAAACAACATAGCCTGTTGCGGCACCAAGAGTTATTTGAAAATAGTCGGTATTTGTTGTTGCAATTCCTTCATTTTTAAAACCGAGTGTTCTAAAAGAATTAGCTGCGGCTGATGCTGCCGCTGTACCACCACGAGTGATTAAATTTGATGAACTAAGATTTGCATTAAATGTTGTTGCTGCAACTGTTGCGTTTGCGGTATTATTTCCCGTGAAATCCCATGCTGCAATCTGCCCCCACCCATTCAAGCTAACCGCAGAAAGTATAATCAAGAAGATTGGAAATATAAAAAAATGTTTCAGGGTAGAATTATTTCTTTTACTTGCCTCATTTGCCGAACCGAGGCTTCCAGTGTGAAGTGTAGTGTGTTTTCTCATAAGCCAAAAAATTTCACAATTTCTTCAAAAAAAAATCATGTTGTTTTTAAGCCGGTTTCAGTAATCCCGCTTGTGAGGGATTCATCAAGGGTGTTCAACTTAAAAAGTATTAAAGATTCAAAAAACGATAAGTCGTTTTTAAAAATATTTTTTACTTGATAAATTCAGTGGTTTTCGACTTTCTTCGGGGAGAAGAAATCTTAGAGGGTGTTCACTGAGTAATTAAAGGACAATAAGTTGGGCACAAAAAATAGTTTAAATGACTGTATTTCGTGCCCGTATTTCTAAAAAGTTACACCCGGTCTTAATACGGGTGGATATCTGACTCATTGTACAAATATAAGTATTTAATCGCTCAAAGCAAGCGTTTTGTGTTAATTTTTTCAGCTACTTATTAACAGCGTTTGAGGCGGGGTGGTTGGAAGGGTGACGATTAACAAATAAGTAACGGATGAATGACCGGAAAGTGTTGGGGTGGGCCTTAAATACAAAAGAGGCTGCCTATGGTGAGGCAGCCTCTTTTGCAGGCTATTTCCCTTTAAGTGTCTGCATTTATACTTAACGCACTGACCGTTCTATCTGATAAATACGCGGGTGGATAATGCTTTGTCACCATCGGTCAGACTGATGAAATATAGTCCGGCCCCGGTCTTGATTTCCAGATTTAATTGGCGGTTACCGGCTTCTCCTGCCTGCTCATCGCAAAAGATGCGGCGACCATTTATGTCATACACACAGATGTTCACTTTGTTATTGGTTGAGATATAATAGGTGATTTGCGGATTTAGCCCGTCGTTGGTTACGTTTACGATTTGGAAGTCGCTACTAATGGCTCCATCGCAGCGGGAGGCCACTGGTCCAAAAATTTCGCTGTTGCCATCATAATCGTGCTGAATCAGCCGGTAATAGCCGATTCCCTCCAGCGGGGCTGCATCCGTAAAGGAATAATTTATCTCCATATTGCTGTTCCCGGCACCCCGCACATCAGCTATATTCTCAAAGTGCTGGGCATCGGCGCTACGCTCCAGGCTGAAATGGTCGTTGTTGGTTTCGGTGGCGGTCGACCATGAAACAATCATTTCATGAGTATTACATTCGGCATTGAAGGCTGTAAGTTCAACGGGTAATGGGCCATCACTACCTTTCCCGATTCCGAAATGAGAAAAACCCGTATAGGCAGACCGTTTTGCCGTTATTACTTCCGTAGCACCACTGCCGTATATGGTTTGTGTCGCATTGTTATGTGTCCCTAATGAGGCCCAGTCATCGAGGCTGGTGGCGCGTTTGAGCAACGTATACTGCGCAGCACTGCCTCCACCATTGTTATGTCCGGTTGAGTTTGCTGTAACATCATAGTTAACACTGGTTAAAGCTTCCGGTGTTATGATCCAATAACCCGCGTTGAGCAGCGAGTTAATAAGAGATGCGTTAACGGTGACATTAGGTGCATTGCCATCTACAGGTGTTTTAAACGAAGCCGTGATAAAGAAAAGGCCTGTGGATGCATTCAGGTTGACCGTGGCAAGTTCATACCACGAGGGTGTGCCGACAGGAAAATCATAGCTCCCGGTTGCAGCAACACTTCTTTTAAGATTACCATTAATGTATGAACTGGTTGTGTAATTCGCTAATGACCTGTCAGTGAAATGACCGGTAATGGAATTAATATCAGTGGAAGTAACCTTCATGAAGTTGATTCCGGTATGTACTTTTCCTAATGACAGGGTCAGTAAGTCAGAAACAACACAATCATTAATTAACGTAACGCCTGTTGAAGAATTATTAATGGTAAGGTGGGAAAAGTTTTCCAAAAGTGAACTTGAGCTTATGTTTTGGGGGATGGATCCTGTCATTTTTATGGTGCCTTTACCAGGAAGAAAACCAGAAGTTCCCCTGTTATTAATCCAATCACCCGTCAACGAAATTTCCCCATCAACGATAGATCCGCCCTGCATATCAAGCAATCCGTTTCCATTAATGGTCAGATTGCCATAAACTTCGAGTTTATCGTTTGCATCGCCTTTGAGCGAGAGATAATAATTTCCGCTCGATCCTTCGATTTTTAAATTTTTACATTTTGCGATATAACTAAAGTTTGGGGCATGTACTGAAGAATAATTTACATCGCAATAATTTGTGGCATTTGAGGGGATATACACATCATCATTTTGATCGGGTACTGCTAGTCCCTGCCAGTTTCCGCAGTAGAACCAATCGTTGGGGAAGGTGGTGTTATCGCCCACCCAGGTGCCGTCGGGAGCAGTGGAGGCTGAGGTGATGGTGAAAGGCTTTCCCAAGGAAACGCCTGTCCCTGAAGGATCATCCCATGGTGTGTCAAAATCTTCTGCCACATCCAGGGCATCAGTACCATTGCCAAATTTCCAGTTGGTTATGCCCATAATGGCCACCAGGATTTCTCTTTTTGATCCTGAATGGAGCGATATATTTTTATAAAAACCATATTTATAATTTCCTACTGCCAGATTGAAACATTCAAGGTCGGGGTGCAGCCTGGATTCCCGGGTAGCTCCACCCGAGGTTCCGGCAGAACAAGCATCTGTCAGCGGGACCCAGGGAGTGGTGATCGTCATTCCATACAGTACGGCACCAGAAAACAACGCATAGGTCGTGTAATCGGAGAATGTTCCCTGCGTAAGCCATAATTGATCTCCGTCGCCTGAAGTACCCGTTAAATTTGCATTAGAACCGGTTGCAGTAAAATCTGTGGAGACAATGTTATTTACCCAATAGGCTAAAGGAGTTCCATAGTCAATTGTAAATGAAATAATGCTTCCGGCTGAAATTGAAGAAAAGCCATTATAGGTAATATCAATAACTGCAGGAAGTGTATTTGGATCATCGCTGCCGCCGCACCACTTCATTGTTCTTACGCCTGCCGCGGCACCGGCCTCAAAGCGGGAATTCACAAATTGAAATTTTGTTCCCGGATTGATCGGAACCATATTTAATATATATATTTTATCGGTCATTTGCCCCGTTACCATCACTCCATCATATCCGATGAAAATCAAATCGCCGGGTTTAAAGGTGGTGCTTTGCACAATATCAAAGGGCGTGCTGACAACAGAAGTCCAGGTGGGATAACTTGCCGTCAGTGTCAGAGATGTGCCAAGTACTGTGTGAACAATTGACGGGAAGGTTGCAATGCCGTTCACAGCTGCTACCGTTACCGGTCCGGTCATGGTTCCGGTGGAGGTCAGTGTGATGTTGCCCGAAAATGTCACATCAACAAAACCATTTACATCTACAGCCAGAACCTTTACATTGGGTGACATTGTTTGATTAATGCCGGTTGTAGAAGGTTGGATATTGAACAGGAGCCTGGTAGCAGTTACGTTCAGGGTTGTGGCGCTTGCGCTTAATTCAGTTAAATTATAGCAATCATCCAACGCGTTGTATTCATAAACTGCAAAATAATAGGTAGTGCTTGGTGCCAGGTTGGTAATGGCAATATTTCCGGTGGCCGCATTGATGCCATTCGCAGCTCCGTTATATACAACGAATCCGCTACCGCAGGCTGATCCGTTACCAAAAGCTGTATTAGCGGAATAAGAAAATCCGCTGGCAGGATCAGTGGGCGCAGAGCCGGCCCGAGCCACGACCATCACGCCTCCATCTCCATTGCCGCGCGTAAAGGCAATGTTCATCGAGTTTTCGGTAATGGCATTTGTTGAAAAATTAGTGGCCTGTGTTGTGGGTGGTGTGCAGGTTATACACGAAATTGAGACATCATCAAATCCTAAGTTGATGGATACCCTGGTATACGTAAAGCGGAATTGGCTATATCCTGAAGCTAAGGCAGGCGTCGATCCTGAATTGTAAGTCTTTGTTAATCCGGATGAGGTAGGGGGCGTGACGTTGTCAATGGTTTGCCATGCCGCACCATTCCAGCCTTCTACAAGTAATTTATCTGTGGTGGGTGTTCCATTACCGTAGATCCAGAATTCAAGTTGCGATGCATTGGAAACCGACGCCGTGACGATTTGGTCCCCGGTGTTTTCCATTTTCAACGAAGGGCTGGCTGTCCCAAAAAATGGTGCACTTGAGTAAATATCTGCATTGGCCAGTCCGGTAAAAGCCCATCCGGAGGGCCTTGTTCCTGTACCATAACTACCAAACCCTTCGCTTAAGCAAGGACCGGCCGCGGTGGTGCAACTGGTCACCGGAGCAGCTGCTAATTTGTAGTTGATATTTGTGCCACTGTTGGTATACGACCAGATTTGAAAATTATAAGTGGTATTTGAAGTTAAGCCGCCCGCAGTGTATAAGGCTGTAGCTGCGGATGTGACGTTATAAACACCTGCGCCATCTGCCTGGGAAACACCGTCAGCAGGGGCTGAGATCGCCCCGGTGCTCCATAAAATTAAATATCCGTCAGGCGCCTGGGTACCTGCAGCTGCAGGGGTCCATGTTAAGGGGATGGAATTTGATGTGGTTGTTCCGCAGGAAAATGCTGTCACCTGGTTGGTGGGCTCCGCTTTTAAGGTGATAAAACTTGCCTGGGTTGTGTAAACAGTGCCGCTGGCGCTTAATGCAAAGGCTTTAAAATAAATGGTCGTGCCCGAGGGTAATCCGCTGACCGCTTCCGTAAATGCTCCAATGTTGTATGGACCGGGTGTTTCAGAAACTTTTGTCCCTGCACCATCGGCAAATCCGTTCGTTATGCTCCAGTATATACCACGTTCGGTAATATTGGAACAACCAATTGCAGTAATGGTTCCGCCCAGCACAGCAGTAGTGGTTGTGATACCCGAACTGACAGGGGTATTGATTGCCGGGGGTAAATTATTTACCCCGGTACCCGCAACAGACACGTTTTGTGTGGTAGCCCCTGCACTGACGTGGGTGATGTTTAATCCGGAATATGCTTGTACCAACGCAGGCACAAAGATTACATAAACAGGTGTTGAAGCAACATTCCCGCTTGACGGGATTAAGGTAACACTGCTGCCGAACCCGCTACCACTGGTGGTTGAAATCTGAAACCCGGCAGGGGCAGTAATAACCAGATTGCCTGTTAACGAAGATCCTGAAACATTATATGTTTTTTCAGCAGAAGCTGAACCCGTGCAAACGCTGCCGAAGGCAGTAATGGCGCCAACGGTGATGGTTGGGCCAGAGGTGCAGGTAATTGAAACATCGTCAAAACCTAAGTTTTGGGCTCCTTTTGTTTGAGTAAATTTGAATTTAGTAAAACCAGATGATAGTGCAGGGGTTGAACTCGCATTATAGGTCTTTGTAATACCTGCATTTGTTGGTGGCGTTAAATCTTCTATTGTTACCCATGAAGAACCATTCCAACCCTGAATCAATAATTTATCTGTTGTAGGAGTTCCATTACCATAAATAAAGAAAGATAATTCTGAAGGACTAGTTACTGTTGCCGTTTCTACTGCATCCCCTGTATTGTCCATTTTAAGTGAGGGACTTGCGATCCCAATGAATGGGGCAGTAGTATAAGTTGCTCCAATAGTTGTAAAGGCCCATCCGGAAGGGGCGGTTGCCCCGGCAGAAAAACCTGTGCTGCCACATGCAGATGTCACTGCTGTTATGCAATTACCTGTTAATACAGTACCATCAATCTTATAATTTATATTGGTAGTAGCATTTGTGTACGGGAAGATTTTAAAATAATAAGTAGTGCCGGATGACAACCCTGAAACCGTAGAGGTTTGAATCCCTTGTGCAATATTTACTATGCCCGCAGCATCAGCTTGAGCAGTTCCATCAACAGGATCAGAAAATGTACCTGTTGTGTTATATAGTAAAAGGTATTTATCCGGAACTTGTCCTCCCGTTGCATCTGTCCATGTAAATGTAATTGCTGAGGCTGTTGTGGTTCCACACGCAAAAGCGGTTGCCTGATTGGTAGGCTCAGGTTTTAAGGTGATAAAACTAGCCTGTGTTGTGTAAACGGTACCACTGGCGCTTAATGCAAATGCTTTAAAATAAATAGTCGTGCCGGAGGGTAACCCGCTGACCGCTTCGGTAAATGCTCCAATGCTGTATGGGCCGGGTGTTTCAGAAACTTTTGTCCCTGCACCATCGGCAAATCCATTGGTTGTACTCCAGTATATCCCCCGTTCGGTAACATTAGTACAACCTGTTACTGTGATATTTCCTCCAAGTGTTGCGGTTGTGGAGGTGATGGATGTGCTTGTTGGAGTGGTTATGGTTGGTGCAGAATTTACACCATTCCCCGAAACTGCGATATCTTTTTGTGTCGCGCCTGCACTTGTGTGTGTGATGTTTGCCGAATAAGATATTGCTGTAGTTGGTTTAAACCGGACATAAATTGTAGTACTTGCAACAACGCCACCACTTTGTGATAGTGTTATTGTTGAGGGATTTGCAATAAAACCTGAGCCGCTTGTAGTCGAAATTTCAAAATTTGCCGGAGGGGTAATAATAATATTCGCAGTTAAATTCGATCCCGAAACAGTATATGATTTTTCTGTTGAAGTAGTATTAATGCATTGATTTCCAAATGCAGTTAAAGTACCCGTAGTTATTGTTGGTGTTGAAGAAGGTGTTCCTGTAATTATAAAATCATCAATACACCAGCGTTCAGCAGCTGCATTATTAACTAAAGTAATTCTCACTTTTAAACTTGCAACAGCTGGTAAATCTGTTATCGTAATTGTACTGTATCCAGTTGTTGTCTGGTTCCCACTAGTTGTTGGTTGAAAATTAATAGGTGTCGCATTCCCATCATAGGCCGTTGATGCATTACCTGTTCCTGTAGAATAGGCCCAATATGCATTACTTGCAGAAGAACCTAGCACTCTTACGGTGCTATAATAGTTAGTGCCACCATCTGGACTAATTTCAATAGTTACAATATCAGTAGCATCTGCGCCATTAGTAGTACCGCCTATTGAAAATGAGGCTAAACGCAATGTCATATTGATAGATGTATAGCCAGTTGTAGCAATTGAACTTGAAGTAATGCCTAATGTTGCAGCAGATTTGCCTAATGAATAGGTTCCTGTAACTGCAAATGGTGAAGTTGCGGGTCCATCAGCTGCCGCAGAATTTCCAGAATAGTAGGTTGCTGTCCCTGTCGTGACGGTAAAAACCGTCAACGTATTTTCAAATCCATCTGAAGCAATCTGCGCTTTCACCTCACCACCCCATCCCACAACCACCACCAAGCCAACCAGAAACCCTATGGTTTTCTTCGCAATTGATTTTTTTAAACGTGTACCAGTGTTAGTTTTTCTTTGTAGCGCAGCGCGTGTCAAAAAGTTAATCATAGCATGATGAATTAGCAGTAATAGCAATGTTTAGTATGTTTCAGATTCAGTGGTTTTCGACTTTCTTCGGGGAGAAGAAATCTTAGAGGGTTTTCACTGAAAATGTAAAGGACAAATCAATGCACGTGCTGAAAAACATGAACCGGAGTACCCAAAAACGAAGGTTGGCTTCGTTTGTTCCGGTTTGCAATTTTTTAATAAAGGTTTTTCAGAACGAGGTTACCTGAATACTTTTCTGCTCTAAATGCAGATACAATATTTAATGTAACACACAAAGATACGCAGTTGGCGCGGGGAATACCATTAATGATAAGTTAATTCCTGCTGAATTATAGATACTTACCTAGGGTGCGATTTATAGTAGGTGAGGAGGGGTCAAATGGTTTTAGTTTTATAAGTCAGAAGTCTCGGGCTGCCTACTCTGGCATGACTAGGGACTAGGAACTAGGGACTTTGGACTAGAGACTTTGTACTACTCCACAATATCCATCTCTTTAATCAGATGTCCTGCCCCGGCGTACTTATCGATAAGAAAAAGTACGTAGCGGATGTCGATGGCGATGTTGCGGCATTTGGCGGGGTCATAATAGATGTCGCTCATGGTGCCTTCCCATACACGGTCGAAATGGAGACCAATCAGTTGGCCTTCAGCATTCAATACCGGACTCCCGGAGTTGCCCCCGGTGGTGTGGTTGGTGGCCAGGAAACAGACATGCATTTTTCCCTGCGGACTTGCATACCGGCCATAATCTTTTGTTTTCCAGAGGTTTTTTAACTTGGGATCTACCAGATAGTCAACCATCAATGTGTCTTCTTTTTGCATCACCCCATCGAGGGTCGTGAAAAAGTTATTGTAAACGCCATCGCGAATCTCGTATCCCTGAACGGTTCCATAGGATATGCGAAGTGTTCCATTGGCATCAGGATAGAATTTCTTCCCGCCCTTCATCTCCATTAAGCCTTTCATGTAGAGACGCTGTTGCACAACAATTTCAGCATCAAGCTCGGCAAGCCGCGCGGAGATATTGTTTGCATAGAAACTGTATATATTCCGTGCCAGGATATATATAGGATCTTGTTCTATGCGACCGTAATCTTTTGCCGTGTATTCGGAGAGAAGCTTAGTCACTTTTTTCTCACTTACAAGCTCCGATTTGGTGAAGATATTCTCCGCATATTTTGAAAAATCCTTGTTATACCTTTCGGCTTGCTTTACCAGCGAATCAGGCACATACCTGCGGTCGAGGTCCTTGTAATACAAACCCATCAGCGTGGCAAAAGTCTCTTTGTCTAACTGCATATTATAGTTCTTGAAAAAACCACGTGCGGCAGACTTATAAAAGTCGATGGTCTTAACCAGGGCTTCAGGAGTGAGGGTGTCGCTTTTGGAAGCTTCTACCAGTTTAAAGTACGTGTTGGCGTATGGGATAACCTCGATACCCAAACCTGCCTCACGGTAAAAAATATAGGCGAGCCGGTAGGGTTTATATTGCTCGTATAATTCGTGAAAACGCACGAGCACATTCCCGTAGATTTTTTTGCGGTCTGGGTTTTCTGATACCCACTGCTGAAATGCTTCTTCATCAAGCTTTTTCTTTTCAATAGCGCCTAAACGCCTGATCCCTGTGACTTCCCCAAACATTTTTTTCCATCCGTTGGCCAGGGTGACCCTTTTAGCACTGTATTGAATTTTAGTAAGCTTACTCATGGCCATGTATTTCTCCATGATTTCGATGCGGTATTCGCGGATCTTGATTGCGGCAGGATCTTCAGCCTGATAGAGCAATTCAAGTGCTGCCGAGGGAAGGTATTCCTGGGTGGCTCCCGGAAAACCAAAAATCAGGGTAAAGTCATTTTCTTTGACCCCTTTGAGCGAAATTGTCAGATGCTTTTTAGGCTTGTAGGGTACATTATCCGGGGAATACGCAGCAGGCTTGTTACCCGAATCTGCGTATATCCTGAAAAGGGAAAAATCGCCTGTATGTCTGGGCCACATCCAGTTATCGGTTTCACCGCCAAAATCACCGATACGGTTAGGCGGCGCGCCCACCAGGCGGACATCTTCATACTCATCACTAACGATCAGAAAAAACTGGTTACCGTAATAAAATGGTTTTACTTTAGCGATACTGTGGTTGCCATTCATGGCTTCCTGTTCAATTTTGGTGATATTTTTAAGGATTACCTCCTGGCGCGCAGCTTCAGTCATTTCCGGATAAACCCCCTGTAATACCTTTGTTGTGACGTCTTCCATACGGTTCAGCAAAACGATTTTCAGTCCGGGATTGGGTAGTTCCTCTTTGCGGCTCATTGCCCAGAAGCCATTGGTTATGTAGTCGTAAGAAACGCTCGAATGCGATTGAATAGAATTGAACCCACAATGATGGTTGGTAAGCAACAAACCCTCGTCCGAAATAATTTCTGCAGTGCACACCCCGCCAAACATCACAATTGCATCTTTGATGCTGGGTTGGTTGATGTTGTATAGATCGCTGGCTGAGATTTTCATCCCCAAACGCTGCATTTCAGCCTCCGGGAAGTCGCTCAAAAGCATGGGGAGCCACATTCCTTCGTCAGCTTTTACCGGAGAAATACGCAGCAGAAGTATAAGCAGCAAAATGCTCAGGGTGAATTTTTTCATCGGGAGAGGTGATGTTGGTTGGTATAAAATTAATCAAAAACTTTGAAGTGAGAGCGATCTTAACAATAAACTTTAGTTCTTAGTCCCTTGTCCCTGGTCCCTGGTTGGAGAGCGCGGAGCGCTGCTGGCGCGATTAATTTTAACGCACTGAGACAACGAATCTTGTATCTAAAATAGAAATCTCAAATCAGTCCTGAGTCCAAAGTCTTATGCACTGCCGCAACTAGGGACTAGGGACTTTTGACTAGGGACTTCGGACTTACAGCTTTTCGAATTCCCCGGTAAAATGCGCAAACGCCTGATCCAGATTCTGTGCTGCTTGGGGTGTGAGTCCTTCGGCTAGTTCCCATTCGTAACCTTTCATGCGCAGGAGGTAGGTCTTTGGATGTTTCCCGTACATTTCCTGGCAGAGTTCCAGAATATAACCAGGCGAAGCGGCATGCAGGGTATATTTTACGATTTCCTTTTCGGGATCGAGGATATCCAGGCGGAAGGCTTCCACGTTTTCTTCGATGGTGGCGTCGGCAAAAACGACCAGGTCGTATGTTGAAATTTCCAGGGCATCTTCTACATTGAGCTGATAATTGCTGTCGCAGGTAATATTTGACAGGTTTTGTTGAGCGGCCCACACTTCCATCCTGTGAGCGAATTCAGGACCGAGGCCATCGTCCTGACGTCCGGGGTTACCGAAGCCATAGATTAGTATTTTTTTTGTATCCGACATGATATTTCAGATTAGGGGGGAATTGCGTTTAATAAGCACAGGAGCTAAAAAAAGCCCATCCCGTAAAGGATGGGCTTATCATTACAGATCAATGATTATGACCTTTTGCGATCGAGTTCAATTCCGTTGGAATCGACGAGGGTGATTTCGAGGGGCATTTTACCAAGAGCGTGTGTTGCACAGCTCAGGCACGGGTCGTAAGCACGGATGGCAATCTCCACAGCGTTACGCATACCTTCGGTAATTTCCTTCTGGCCATTCATCATTTTCTTCGCTACAAAATTCACCGAACGGTTCATCGGTTCGTTATTGTTGGTCGTAGAAACGATAAGGTTAGCCATCACGATCTGATCGTTCTGGTCGATTTTATAGTGGTGGAACAGGGTACCACGCGGTGCTTCGATCAAACCAACACCTTCGAACTGTTTCGTGCCTTTAACCACGAGGTCGTTCTTCTGTAAGTCAGGATCATTTAAAAGGTCCTTCATTACTTCAGCGGAGTGCAGTAATTCGATCAGGCGTGCCCAATGCATGTGCATGCAATGGTTGCTGGGTTTACCCTTGGTATAAGCTTTATATTCTTCGAATGCTTTCTGAGCCAGCGGAGTGGGGATGAATTCGCAGGTATTCAAACGGGCCAGAGGGCCTACGCGATACCAGCCATTTTCCTTACCAAGATGTTTCAGGTAAGGGAATTTCATATAACTCCATGACTTAACCTCTTCGCCGAAATATTTCACATAATCCTGATAATCAACATCGTCGAGGATTCTGTTGCCTTGAGCATCTACCGCGCGAATAACACCGTGGTATAAATCCAGGGCACCGTCCTTACGCACGAGACTCAGGTGGTTTGAGGGGAAGAACGCATAGTTGTCGATAAAATCGCGGTTCTGAGCGTGGTATCCTTTAAAGAAATCCAATGCACCCTGAGCCCAGCTGATCATTTTATCGATATTCAGCGGATCGGCACCTTTTAAGAAGCTATCGCGTTCTTCGATGCTGAGGTTTTTATTGATACCACCGGGGATTGCGCCTGTTCCGTGGATTTTCTTTCCAGCGGTGGCGGCAATAATCTCCTGTCCGAATTTACGCATCATCACACCCTGAACAGCCAGTTCGGGGTATTTTAAAGCTACACCGATTACGTTACGGATAGCGGGATCGCCATCATAACCAAACAGTAAATCGGGTGAAACAAGGTGGAAGAAATGGAGGGCGTGGCTCTGAAACATCTGGCCGTAATGCATTAACCTTCTCATTTTTTCGCCAGTAGCGGTAAGACCTTCACCGGTACCTGCACCAACGATTACGTCGAGTGCTTTAGCCGCTGCCAGATGGTGACTTACGGGACAAATCCCGCAAAGGCGCTGAACTAAAACGGGAGCTTCCCAATAAGGACGTCCCTGTACAAAACGCTCAAATCCCCTGAATTCGACGATATGCAGGCGGCTGTCGGTAACATTGCCGGCATCGTCCAGGTGAATAGTAACCTTACCGTGGCCTTCCACGCGGGTTACGGGTTCTATTGTTATTTTTTGTGCCATAAACTTTTTTCCTTTTAGTCGAATTTAATTACTTCATAAGGTAAATCCATTTCGGTTCCGGTTACCAATGCTGCTACTGCATTCCAGATGAGGTCAGCGCGCGGCGGGCATCCCGGGAGGAAATAGTCGATCTTCACGATCTCATGGCAGGGATACACCCTGTCGAGAATCATCGGAAGTTCATCATCATTGGGAAGGATGCCTTCGGGATTTGAACCATCAACGGTGGGTCCGTGCAGGTAAGCTTCTTCGATACATTCCTGAACGGGGATTCCGTTGCGCAGTGCAGGCAGGCCGCCCATGATGGCACATTCGCCCAGGGAGATCAGAATTTTGCAATGTTTGCGGAATTCTTTCAGTGTTTCGATGTTTTCGCTGTTACAGCATCCGCCTTCGATGATACCGATGGTACATTCTTTTGTGAAGGTTTTGATGTCATCGATAGGTGACTTATTAAATTCAACCAGTTCGATCAGTTTCAGAATACGGTCGTCGATATCGAGGAGCGACATATGGCATCCGAAACATCCGGCTAACGAAGTGGTTGCTACAATTGGTTTACTCATTTGCGTTCCTCCTGATTAATTTGATAAATTTTCAATGTCTGACCCAATAGCGACCTTATCATACTTACGTGTTCCGATAGGATCAATGAAACCGATTTCCTTTTTGAGGATACAACCTACGGGGCAAATGTCCATTGCCTCTTTGGTCTGTTCGTCGGTCATTTGGGCTGCGAGTTTCTGATCAAAGTTGATCTCGAGCTGTGCACCGCGGTTACGGAAAGCAAAGATGTTTTTTCCATCGGCAGTCCTGATAGCGCGCACACATTTTTTGCAGAAGATGCAACGGTTGCGTTCGAGATAGATTTTGGGGGTTGTGGCATCCACTTCACGTTTTGGGAAATTGTAATCGAAGCGGGGCACCAACATTTGGAAACGATATGCCAGGGCCTGTAATTCGCAATTTCCGCTTTTTTCGCAGGCAGGGCAAAAATGATTACCCTCAACGAAGAGTAATTCAACTACGACCTTTCTGAGTTCAGCTAATTCGGGAATGTTGTTTTCGATGACCATATTGGCTTCAACTGGGGTGGTGCAGCTCGCCATGGAACGACCGTTTACTTTTACCGTACAGATACGGCAGGAACCGGCCGGCTTTTCACCTTTCATATGGCAGAGGGTAGGAATATAAACTCCCTGCTCTGCTGCGGCATCAACAATAAACTGGCCGGCTTCGGCTGTTAATGTTTTACCGTCGATTGTGAAACTAACCTTTTCGCTCATATATAGTTTGGTTTTTTTCGTTTATGATGTGATAATATTAATGGAGGTTGGGTGTCCGTTTAACATAATCGCAGGAATCCTTAACGGCTTCGGCCATGTCAAAACTGCTCACAAAGTCAACATCCTTATGAACCAGTTTGATGTATTGATCCCTGAAATTCTGTAAAGTGGTCACGATTGGGTTGGAAGAAGTCTGGCCCAGACCGCATCTGGTACTCATGACGAGCATCTTACTCAATTTTTCCATCTCTGTTAAATCGGCTGCAACGCCATTGCCTGCAAGTATCTTCTCGATTTTTTGTTTGAGAACGGTATTTAAGGTACGGCATGTAACGCATGAACCACAGCTTTCTTCAGCGAAAAATTCCATGAAATTCAACACGAAATCTTTAATAAGGTTGCGCGATTTTCCGATTACGATCATTGAACCACCGGTAGGCAGATCTTCGAACGCAATTTTACGGTTGAACTGTTCCGGGTTCAGGCAAACACCTGAAGGACCAGCTACCTGTACCGCCATGGTGTCTTTAGCACCGACCATGGAAAGCATATCCTGAATGGTCATTCCCCATTCGATTTCGTAGATACCGGGTTTTTCACAGTCACCGGAGATGCTGAGCACCTTGGTTCCGGCTGAACTCTGTGTTCCCATAGATGTATACCATGCTGATCCTTTTTCAATAACGCGGGTAACAGCACAGAAAGTTTCAACGTTGTTTACGATGGTTGGTTTCATCATATAACCCTTGGTAACAGGGAAGGGAGGACGGTTGCGGGGTTCTCCGCGGTGTCCTTCGGCTGATTCGATCAATGCAGATTCTTCGCCGCAAACATAAGCGCCAGCACCAAACTGTACGCGGATGTCGAAATCAAATCCGGCTTTTCCAGCGATAGATTTACCTAACATGTTGGATTTGCGCATTTCGTCAAGTACGCTTTCCAGATACGCTTTTAAATATTTGTATTCTGCCCTGAGGTACAGGATACCTTGCTGGGAACCAATAGCGTAACCACCAATGGCCATGCCTTCGAATACCTGCTGTGCTTTTTCGGTCAGCAGAACGCGGTCTTTAAATGTTCCCGGTTCGCCTTCGTCACCGTTGCAAAGTACATAACGGGTTTTATCTTCAGCCCTTGAACAGAATTCCCATTTCATACCTGTGGGGAAACCTGCACCACCGCGTCCGCGGAGGTTGGCATTTTTTACTTCGTTAATAACATCCTGAGCGGCCATGTTTACAGCCTTTTTAATCGAGCTGCCAATGGTGTACTCTCCAAAAATGACTTCGCCTTTTTTCTGAATGTTGCTATTAACCATAGCTTTAATCAGCGGGTTGGCGTTGTTTCCGTCACCGGTTTCAGGACAAATATCTTCCACTTTTTTTCCGGCCTTGATATCTTTAACGATATCGGCGACCTTAGCGGGAGAAAGCTTGGTGAACACTTTGTCGTTGATGATGGCTGCAGGTTCCTGGTCGCTCATGCCGATACATGCGGTATGGTAAAGACCAATCAGTCCGTCAGCAGTGGTTTCGCCGAATTTACAGCCAGTTTCACGCATAAAGGCGTCAGCTATTTCCTTATATCCAAACATGACAGCCGTTACGCTGTTGTTCACATAAATGGTGTACTTGCCACGCGGTTTCTGAGCGAAGAAATGATAGAAGCTGATTGTCTGCACCACATCGGCGGTGGATATTTTCAACTTTTCTGCTATCACCTCAATCGCTTCTTCCGAAATGTAGCCAAGCACCGCCTGGGTATCCATGAGGATATCCATCAAACGCGCCTCGTCGTTACCGTACTTAGCGGTAATTTCGATCAGGGTATTCTTCATAAAGATGTGATTAATGGTTATTTTTTAGTTTGATTATTGTGAAAATTAAGATGTGTTTCTGTATGGTGTGTTTTGCCACAAAATTAGTTTTTTTTTATTACGTAAAGCATGGAGATTTATTTTTCTGAAAAAGAATGGTATTTAGAAGGATTCCAAACGAATAGCGCATGAATTCAGCGCTTTCGCAGAAACTTAAGATCAGATATTTGTGAAGGAGTTGGGTAGGCCCGGAGCTCATTGTCTGGAATCGTTCCGCAAAAGCAAACTATTGATCGACGAAACCCTGGATATGGATTATTAATCCGGAAAAAGAAAAAAACCCGTCTGGTGTTACCACCAAACGGGCCTAAATACTATGAAAAAAAAACAAAAAACAAATAAATCGCGACAAAGATAATCGCTTTCACGACATAATGCAAGTATTTTGCGATAAAATATTTCAATGACTGGTTAAGTGGCTAATATTCAATGAGAAAAATTTTATATTAGTGTTATATTTCATTTATTTTAATGCAATGTAAGCATTGATTTTGCCGTAAATCGGCCAATTTTATCGCTATAATATCATAGACTTATGATGTATTTCAATATTTAGATTCATTTTCCCTACAAAAATCAGGGTAAATCTTTTTAGCTTTACTATCCGGAATTGTTTCATTAATATAATGTATAAACGAGAATATCCCTCCGGTAACATTCTGGTAAATCGATTAACTTTGCAGCCGATTTAGCGGAATGAAAAAATATTTTCAGATAAAAGTGGCAGGGCTGGTGCAGGGCGTGGGGTTTCGTCCCTTTGTTTATCGTATGGCCATAAAACACAAGCTTTCAGGCACGGTTGAAAACCGTAACGATGGGGTGAAAATTGTCGTTTATACGGATGAGAAAACCCTGCAGGATTTTGTTCAGGATATTAATACTTCTGCGCCACCGGCTTCTATGATTTTTTCGGTTGACGTTACGGAAATAGCTGCAGTTAATCCTTTTAGTGATTTTTCTATCGTTAAAAGTGCAAGCGTTTCCGAAGAGGTAACAGAGGTCAGTCCTGATATTGCTGTATGTTCCGATTGTATGGAGGATATTGCCTCACAACCAAACCGCATTAAATATCCTTTTGTAAATTGTACCAATTGCGGTCCGCGATTTACCATTATTACCGATCTGCCCTACGACAGGGAAAAAACATCGATGCACCCCTTTGTAATGTGCGATCAATGCAAAAAGGAATATACTGATATTCTCGATCGCAGATTTCATGCGCAGCCTGTAGCCTGTAACGATTGCGGGCCTCAATATACCATGAAATCCACTGCCCAATCTGAAACTAATATTGAGGATATCCTAACCCACGCAGCACGCTTGCTTGAGCAAGGGGATGTGCTGGCCATTAAAGGATTGGGGGGCTATTTTATTTGCTGCGATGCCCAAAATGAGCAAGCCTGCCTGCGCATCCGGAATATGAAAAACCGTGATGGAAAACCCTTTGCAGTGATGTTCAGGGATATGGAATCCCTCTCAAAATTTGCGAAGGTAAGTGATGCAGAAAAAGAATTGCTGACCTCCTGGCGCCGGCCGATTGTCCTGCTAAAGCAGCGCGAAATGTCGCATCCTGCACTGAACAGTGGTCTCGATCGTATCGGTTGCATGCTGCCTTATATGCCCTTTCATTATTTATTGTTCGATAAACTGCAGTTGCCGGCATTAGTTATGACCAGTGGCAATATCTCGGAAGAACCTATTATTATTGATGATTCCCTTGCCGAAAGCACTTTTGGCCCATTAACCAGCGGGGTGCTGAGTTATAATCGTGCGATTGCCAACCGCTGCGACGATTCTGTATTGTTTGTGGTGAACGAAAAGGCCCGGTTTATCAGACGTTCGAGGGGATATGTCCCAAACCCCGTGCGCCTTTCTATTGATGTTGAGGGAATCCTGGCAACAGGTCCGGAACTGAAAAATACATTTGCCTTGGGCAAAGGGCAACAGGCAATCTTGAGCCAGCATATTGGCGATCTTAAAAACCTGGAAACTTTTGAATTTTATACAGAAACCATTGAACGGTTTAGCAAGTTGTTCAGGTTTAAACCCAAGCTCATCGCCAGCGACCTGCATCCCGATTATATGTCGACCGCTTTCGCGGATGGGTTAAATCTGCCGGTGATCAGAGTACAGCATCATCATGCCCATATTGCATCCTGCCTGGCAGAAGCGCAGTACGACGGGAAAGTGATAGGTGTGAGCTTCGATGGCACCGGATTGGGCGATGATCAGGCGATCTGGGGAGGAGAGTTTTTGCTTTGCGACCTTGCGGGATATGAACGGATAGCTCACCTCGAATATGTGCCACTTCCCGGTGGCGATCACGCGGCCAAAGAACCCTGGCGTATGGCGATTTCATATCTTAATGCCACTTTTGGCGATGCCTTTATGGGGTTTGATTTACCTTTTCTGAGAACCCTCGACCGCAAAAAGGTTAACCTGTTGTTGCAGGGTATTACACAGGGACTTAATTGTCCGCCCACTTCGAGTGCAGGCCGGTTGTTTGATGCTGTTTCTGCCCTTACCGGGATTTGTCTGACCCATTCTTTCGAAGCAGAAGGTCCCATGTTGCTTGAAGCGATGATTAAAAAGGATTGTCAGGAAACCTACCCCCATGAATACAAAAACGGGATATTGTCGTTCAGTCCGATGATCATGGAAATGGTGAACGACGTATTATTTAAAACACCCTCGGAAATCATTGCGGCAAGATTTCATAATACGCTGATTAATAGTATTGTTGATGTTTGTGAGTCCATTGCAGCAACCTCCGGGTTGCGTACTGTGGCACTTTCAGGCGGGGTATTCATGAATGCCTATATCCTTGAACATACCGAAAAGCAGTTGATCCAGCAGGGTTTCAGGGTACTGACCAACACGCAGGTGCCGGCCAATGACGGGGGCATTGCTTTAGGGCAACTGGCCGTAGCGGCAACAATTTCACAACTAAAATAAGCTTACTGAACTGAGGTTTTGTCTTCGGGAGCGGCTTTCGGTTTTTCCGGCTTCACCGGAACCATAATATATTTGTAGAATTTCTGGTCGTTGAGACGACTGGCAACTTTTACCACCAGCCAGGTAATCGCCACAGCGAACAAAAACCTGATGATCAGCACCCCTGTAATATCCGCGCCCAGCGAGACAACAAGGATAGTGTCTTCGATAAGGCTATGGCAAAGCCCCATCAGTACCAGTGAGTAAAAAATATCTCTGCGGAAGATTTGTTTCGATTTGGTTTCGGCAATCATGAGGGCGCCTCCGTATACGATCCCAAGGGTAAGCCCGATAATGGTGATCGTGGTGACTCCTTTGCCGATCCCCATGATCCGCAACAGCGGACCCAGCGCTTTGGTAATGAGATTGATGATCCCAAATTCGCGCAATAGTTTTACAATAAAAATCAGCGAAATAATAAAGCCGATAATGACGGCGTAATTTTTAAGCTCGCCCAGGGCCCATTGCCAAAGGGAAGGATCTGGTACCATTTCAGGTTTCCAGACGATAACGGCCTCGGCACCCATCATATCCAGACTGCTGTAATATATATTCAGGAGCAGTCCCAGTAAAAAACCTCCGGTAAACCGAAGAGCGAAGGAGATCCAGATACGCACTCCGGCTTTGCGTGCAATCTGCAATTCGATGGGGAACGTATGTGCCACCAGCATCATGGCTGATATTACCGTGACCTGTGCAATGGTCATATGCAGGCCTTGCGATAGTTGCATAAAAGCCAGAATACCGCCAAACAGGTTGGTGATCATTCCTGTGGCCCAAACCAGGCCCATTTCGCCCGGTAAGCCCACGAGATGCATAAGGGGTGATAAAGCCTGCCCAATGAGTTCCACGGCACCGACCTCCATCAGTATCTTAACCACAATCGAAACCGGGATCATGATGCGGAATAAGACCAGGATGGTCGACCAGGAATCTTTCCAGATTTCTTTCGCGAAAGCTTTGGCTTTTCTAGTGAATGAGGTTCGCAATGGGCAAGGGGTTCAGGTGCGAAATTATTGAATCGTGAACAGGCAGGCGTAGAACTTATTTGATAAGCCTGGCTACGTCCAGTACTTTTTCGTAGGTGAGTTCCTTTTCAAGATCCATACCTTCGCCAATCAGTGCATGGTAAACCTGGGATCCGCCATTCTTTCTGACCAGATAAAATACATCCCCTTCGCCTGCCCACCAGGCCATGCAGGCAGAAATGGCGTTGGCCGGGATTTTATAATCAGGCCAGAGCCCCTTTTCGAGCAAATTACCTGCGCCCATAACTGATTTTGCCACCACATAGGGCTTGTCATTGATTATTACGGAAATCTCCGTAAGGGGTTCGTCGTATTCGCCGGTGCCTGTTTGTTTGAAAATCCAGGGTTTGGTATCGGCCATGCTTTTCGCAATACCTGTAACGGCAGGAGAGTCGGCCAGTGCGGCCAGACTGTCCTTGTTATCCGATTCCTTATTACTGGTGCTGGATCCGCAGGAAAGCATAAAAAGAAGGCTGCAAAGCGCGATGATTTGCAGTGTTTTTAGTTGTTTAGATTGCATAGGTTAACCTAAGATTTATTGCGTTGTTTATCTGTTTCAGGGTGTAAAAGTACTAATAAAATATTTTTAAGCAGGTTTCCATTTTGATAATTACTGACCCAGAGCCAGGTTCGGCTGAGGAACATCCCGCTATGTTCGGGATACAGGGAGCAGGTTATTTTTCAGCCAGTTACGATGTTGATAAAAAAGCATTTTTTTCCATCAAAATTAGGAAGGGTTCCGGAATAAAGTATTACCTTTGTCAGTCAGGTCTGAAAAATATTAAGTAATTGATAATGAAATAGAAAGCTGCTAAAATGACAGAAGAAACAAGCGATAAGACGAACGGAAACGATAATGGAAATGGCAATGGTAATTATACTGCCGACAGCATCAGAGTTCTTGAAGGTTTAGAAGCCGTGCGTTTACGTCCGGCCATGTACATCGGAGATGTTGGGCAAAGAGGTTTGCATCATCTTGTTTATGAAGTAGTTGATAACTCAATTGACGAGGCATTAGCCGGTTATTGCAGCCATATTGAAGTTGAAATTCTGCCTGGAAATATCATCAGGGTTACTGATGATGGTCGTGGAATCCCGGTTGATTTTCACGAAGGAGAGCAAAAGTCTGCCCTTGAGGTTGTTATGACAGTCCTTCATGCTGGTGGTAAGTTCGATAAGGATTCGTATAAAGTTTCCGGCGGTCTGCACGGTGTTGGGGTTAGTTGCGTTAACGGACTATCCAAACATCTGAAAGTAACCGTTTATCGTGCTGGCAAAATCTGGGAACAGGAATATGCCTGCGGTGTCCCCCAATATTCTGTCAGAGAAGCCGGAACGACAGACAGGACCGGTACCATGGTCACTTTTACGCCCGATGATTCGATTTTTAACGTTACTGATTACAATTACGAAATTATAGCCTCACGTTTGCGCGAACTGGCATATCTGAATAAGGGGATTACCCTTACACTTACCGACCTGCGCGAAAAAACGGAAAATGGCGAGTTCTTTACGACCACCTACCATAGTGCCGGTGGTTTAAAAGATTTTATCCTCTATCTGGATGCAGGTCGCGAAAAGCTTATTCCTGAACCCATTTACATGGAAGGTGCAAAAAATGACATTCCCATCGAAGTCGCCATGCAGTATAACACTTCCTTTGCGGAAAACATTCATTCCTACGTCAATAACATCAATACCCATGAAGGTGGTACCCACCTTGCCGGTTTTCGTCGTGCGCTTACCCGCACCCTCAAGACTTATGCTGAAAAATCAGGCATGCTGGCAAAATTGAAATTCGATATCAATGGTGATGACTTCCGTGAAGGATTAACCGCCATTATTTCTGTTAAGGTACTTGAGCCGCAGTTTGAAGGCCAGACTAAGACAAAACTGGGTAACAATGACGTTATGGGTGCGGTTGATCAGCTGGCCAGTCAGTTACTGAATTATTACCTGGATGAACATCCCAAAGAAGCCCGCTTGATCGTAAATAAAGTCATTCTTGCCGCTACCGCCCGTCACGCCGCCCGCAAAGCCCGTGAACTGGTTCAGCGCAAAAATGTGCTTTCAGGTTCCGGTTTACCGGGAAAACTGGCGGATTGCAGCGAACGTGACCCGTCATTATGTGAGCTCTACCTGGTCGAAGGTGATTCTGCCGGTGGTACTGCTAAGCAGGGCCGCGACAGGAAATTTCAGGCCATCTTACCTCTGAGGGGAAAGATCCTGAATGTTGAAAAGGCCATGCAGCATAAGATCTACGAAAGCGAGGAAATCAAGAATATGTTTACCGCTCTTGGTGTTTCTATCGGAACAGACGAAGATTCCAAAGAGCTGAACCTTGATAAACTGCGCTATCATAAAGTGATTATTATGACGGATGCCGATGTCGACGGTTCTCACATCGCCACCCTGATTCTGACCTTTTTCTTCAGATATATGAAAGAGCTGATCGAAAGGGGTTATGTGTACATTGCAACGCCACCTTTGTACCTCATTAAAAAGGGCAAGGACGAACGTTATTGCTGGAATGAAGAGGAGCGTGTTGCCCTTGTTCAGGAACTGGCCAAGGATGGCAAAGAAAGCGGTCTGCATATCCAGCGTTATAAAGGTCTTGGTGAAATGAACGCCGAACAGCTCTGGATGACCACTATGAACCCAGAATTCCGCACGTTGCGCCAGGTTACAATTGATAATGGTACAGAGGCTGACCGCATTTTTTCGATGCTCATGGGCGATGAAGTTCCACCCCGTCGCGAGTTTATCGAAAAGAATGCCCGTTATGCCCGCATTGACGCATAAATTTCACTCTTATGAATATTATCCTCACTGGCGCTGGTAAAGGAATTGGTTTCGAAACTGCCCGGAACCTTGCCACTGAGGGTACACATAAGATTATTGCCGTATCACGCGACATCAGCAAACTTGCAGCACTGAATCTTCCGGGCTTGTTTCCTTACTTCCTCGATCTTGAACAAAAAGGTTACGAACAGAAACTGGTAAGATTTTTCAGGCTTCATTTTGATCAGGTGGATGTACTGATTAATAACGCCGGGTATCTGGTTAAAAAGTCTTTTCAGGAACAATCTGAGGAGGACTTTGACCGCCAGTTCCATGTAAATGTGAAAGCGCCCTTTCAACTGATTCAAGCTTGTCTTCCCTACTTCAAAGAACAATCCCATATTGTAAACATCAGCAGCATGGGTGGTTTCCAGGGAAGTAGTAAATATCCCGGTTTAGCTGTATATAGTTCCGCGAAAGCGGCATTGATTGCAATGACCGAATGTCTGGCACTCGAACTTAAAGACCGGAAAATTTCCGTGAATTGCCTGGCCCTTGGCGGCGTACAAACCGAAATGTATTCAGCGGCATTCCCTGGTGCCCAAGCCTCGGAAACGCCTGCCGGCATGGCTGACTTTATTGCCCGCTTTGCCCTGAACGGACATCAGCATTTCAATGGAAAAGTGCTGCCTGTTACCACATCAAATCCTTAACTTTCACCTACTTTACCTCGAACAAAATGAGCTCCGCTGAAAACGTCTATCATACCGGTACTATTATTAAAATAGCCGGAAAAACTGCCGAAGTAAGGATTATTCAGGAATCTGCCTGTGGTAAATGCCACGCCAAAGGCATGTGCTCTATGTCGGATCTTAAAGAGAAAATTGTGGATGTAACCCTTCCGTCACAGCATTCCTTCCAGGTGGGACAGCAGGTTACCGTAATCCTGGGCCGCAAACTCGGAATGAAAGCCGTCCTCCTGGCTTATTTCCTACCTTTTATTTTTCTGTTAGTGACCCTTTTGGTTGTATATGCGGTCACCAACAATGAAGCAGCAGCCGGCCTATCCGCGCTCGGTATCCTGGTTCCGTATTTTCTCATTCTGAGTTTATTCAACAAAAAATTCAAAAAAGAATACGAATTCCGTATCCAGGAAAAACAGGATACAACAGCAAGTCAATCAGACTTTACAGCAGATCAAGCAGATTAAGCGGGAATATACAGCAGATCAAGCAGATTAGGCGGGATTATACAGCAGATCAAGCAGAACAAACGGCATTAAATAGCAGATAAAGCAGATAAAGCAGAAATTAAGAAGGATAACGATCGCAAATCAAATTTGAATAATCTGGTTTGGTCCCCAAAAGTTGATTAATCCGTCCCTAAAAAACCTGTTTATTCCGTTTAATCTGTTGTCAGAAAAATCTGTTTATTCCGTTTAATCTGCTGTCAGTTAAAGATTTTAAACCGCTGTTACTGTAGTTTTTCTGGAAGGAGGTAGCGTTTTATTTCGAGCGATTGTTTGCCGAAATTCAGTAAAAGACTGATTTCTAATTCAGCTGAGTGAATGTAATTGATGGCCTTTGCTTGAATTACATCGTAATTAACTTGTTCAATCGCTTTTAATTCGACCAGTACGCAGTCAAAACATAACAGGTCGCTGGCGAATTCACCTGCAATAATCTGCTTGTAGGGTACTGAGTAGTGCGGTTGTGAAACAAAGGGGATGCCCCGAAGGTTCAATTCGTGCTCCAGTGCCCGCTGATAAACACTTTCGAGGTATCCGGGTCCAAGCACGTAATGGACCTCCTGCGCCGCAGCGATAATCCTCTTCGTGAGAGGATTGTAATAGTCTAAATTTATCATGTTGTTTGTTTTTTTTCAAAAATAGCGATTTTATGTACGCAGCAAAATGAGCCCTTAAATTTTTAATCGTAATTTCGCCGGTAATAATATAATGTATGAAAAACGAGAACATTTTACTGGGTCACGGGAGCGGGGGAAAGATGGCCGCTGAATTAATTCAAAAGGTTTTCCTGGGGAAATTCGGTAACCCCGAAGCTTTTCCAACAGATTCTGCCTTATTGGATATCGGGGTTGCAAGCCTTTCTTTTACCACTGATAGTTATGTTGTTGATCCTGTTTTTTTCCCTGGAGGGAATATCGGAAAACTTGCTGTATGCGGTACCATTAACGACATAGCCGTTTCGGGAGCCAGACCCATAGCCCTTTCCTGTGGGTTTATTATCGAAGAGGGTTTCCCCATCGCCCAGTTGGAAGAAATTGTTGATACCATGGCCAAAGAAGCTGCTTTGGCTGGAGTGCCTATCGTTGCCGGCGATACCAAAGTGGTCCCGAAAGGAAAATGTGACAAGGTTTTTATTAATACCTCGGGAATTGGCCTGCTGCCTGCCGAACGCAAACCTATTGGATCAGGAACCCTGTGCAAGCCCGGTGATAAAATTATCGTCAATGGGAGTGTGGGTGATCATGGAACCGCTATCATGGGTTCACGGAATAATATTTCTTTCGATCCCCCTGTAATGACTGACTGCGCTGCGTTATCTCAAATGATTGAATCAGTGTTGTTACAATCGGATGGTGTGCACTTTATGCGCGATGCCACACGTGGCGGACTGGCTACCGTGCTTTGTGAACTGGCTGCGGGTCGTGATTTTGGTATCGAAATCAACGAAAAAAATATCCCTGTGAATGAACAGGTGGAAGGATTCTGTGAAATGTTTGGCTTCGATCCATTATATATGGCCAATGAAGGAAAAGTCGTGATGGTTGTTGCTGCCGATCAATATGAAAAAGTATTGTCCATTATGAAGGACCACGCCTTTGGACTCCAATGCGCCGTTATTGGCGAGATTTCAGAGCGTTATCCTTCCAAAGTGGTAATGCACACAAGTGTCGGAGGCAACCGCATGATGGATATGCTTGCTGGGGAACAGCTCCCAAGAATCTGTTAACTTTTTTGTGATCCGGGGTAAAGAAATAATGTGCTGAAGCGTTATTCTTTTAAAGATAGTGTGTTACTTTAATTCAATTATAAGTATGAGAAGCCTTATCATTACTCTGTTGGCAGTTTTCTTTACCTTTTGCTCCGTTAGAATCTGCAGTGCCCATGAGGAACCGCCGAAAACCCTGCAGGAGAAACAGAAAATTGAAAATACCCGGCTAAAGTACCGCAAAGCAGCAATACGCAAGGTTCTGTGTTATAAATACAATTATATTAAAGGCGAAAAGCAATTGCCCAGACTTCGCACATTCGAAAGCACATATGATACAAATGGCTGTATAACCGAACAGTCGGTATTCAGAAACGATACACTGACCGGTAAAACCATGAATTATTATAATACGAATTTTCAATTGGTGACGGGTATTGATTTTAAAGACGGGCGGACCTATTCAGGCGTAGATCGTTATGAATACAGCGATGCTGGCTTCATACAGCTGATTACTGAATTATCGGCCACCTATAAAACGCTCGGAAGAATTGAGTATCTCTATAATCCGGCGAAATTGAACATTCAATTAATCAGATACGATTCCGCAGATATGATTGAATATTCTGTTGAATATAACTATGCAAACGACATCCAGGCGGGACTGTGTACTTCAATGATCAAAAAGGATCGCAAGGGTGTGATGCAGATGCGTGTCGAAAATATCTATAACCCTGATGGAAGCCGGAAGGAAAAGCGCATTTACAAGGCTGATAACAAATTGGATTATTTTTTCCAGTATACTTATATGCCTTCCGGCGATGTTTCCGAAATCTCAAAAATCGATGCGGGGGGAACCCTCGTAAACCGCGATAAATACATATACAACGAGCAGGGCTTTGTAACTTCCATTGCTTCCTTTGATAACAAAAATGAGATACAGAGTATGCTCGAATATACTTACTATATGCCTGCGCGATAACCGAGTCCGTTTGTTTACTGACGTAAATAAAAAAAACCCGTGCATGAGATCATGTACGGGTTTTTTATAAAGAATGAGTGATTATCCTAAAATCTTTTTAATCTCAGGAATCAGGGCTGATGAACTTACGGGTTTGCGTAAAAATCCGCCAACCGGGAACCAAATGGTATCGCCGTTTTCTGATAAATAATCTACACCAGCTTTTCCGGTAGTGATATCACGAACCAGGATTACGTGCAGGTCTTTAAAACCAGGATTTTTCCTGAATTCACGTGCCATGGCCTGAACATCCGGACGGGTGGTGGTCAGAATGTCGATAGAAGTCTGCATCAGCACGGGCATCTTGCTCAGTGTAGGATCATCAATAATTTCTTTAGCAAGCTCAAAGCCTTCATAATGTGTGCTCATCATCACGTCGAGGATGGCCAGGTCGGGCTTGTGGGTGCGTATCATTTCCATCCCTTCCTGCTTGTTTCCGGCAGAAATTACTGTGTAGCCTTCTTTTTTCAGGATGGTCTCAACCATGGTAATAACGTCGATATCGTCATCAACTATCAAAATCTTTTTTGGGTCCATACTATTGATTTTTATTGGTTTATAATTTTTTTGGTTTGGCGTTGGATAAATAAAATGTGATTTTCCGGTTTAAACAAAACAATGCTTAGCACAAAAGAACATATTTTACCGATAGGATTTTTAAAAAATCGCTACTATGCAAAAATAATTATTTCCTCTTAGCAAAAGACTATTTGTGAAAAGATTTTCAGAAACCCTTTGAAGCCCTGAATGACTTTTGTTTCGTCTGTATTTCTTATCTTTGCACTACAATTTCCCGGAATTTTTAAAAGATCATGCACGAACTCTCCATCGCTGAAAATATTATTGAAATTGTAGAGCAATCTGCCAGGGAAGCAAAGGCGCTGAAAATCAATCGCATTGTTCTGGACATTGGCCGCCTTTCGGGAATCGAAATGGATGCCCTTAAGTTTGCTATGACCTCAATGCTTAAGGGATCTTTGGCGGAAGGTGCTATGGTGGAATATCGTGATATAGAGGGTAAAGCCCATTGCACGGCCTGCGGTAAAGACAGTAGTGTGAGTGACTTTTTTTCGCTTTGCCCGCACTGCAACGGTTACCAGCTTGATATTGTGCAGGGAAAAGAAATGAAGGTTTCGAGTATTGAAGTTGAAAGCGAGTAGTAAAAATTTTATTTAAAGTTTAGCATTATGTGCGATACCTGCGGTTGCGACGGCGAAGGCCCTGCTAAAATCACCAAACCTGGTGAAGACCACGAACATATTCACGCTCACGGAGACCTGAAGCATATTCATCACCATCATCACAACGATGATCACGAACATGAGCATCCTCATGCTCACGATCATAAACATGATCACGAACACGATCACGGGCACGACCATTTCCACGAGCCACATCATACCCACGAAATCAAGCTGGAAACTGATGTGCTGCAGCAGAATAATATGCTGGCTGAGCGCAACCGGGGATACTTTGAGGCCAAACATATTTACGCACTTAACCTGGTGAGTTCACCCGGTTCCGGTAAAACTTCGCTGCTCGAACGCACACTGCGGGAAATGGGAACGGAGCTGAATTTCTTTGTCATCGAAGGAGATCAGCAGACCATGAACGACGCGAACCGGATTGCTGCTTTAAAAACACCTGTAGTTCAGGTGAATACAGGGAATGGTTGTCACCTGGACGCTGAAATGGTACAACGCGCAGTCAGGAAATTAGAGGTGGCCGACCATGCCTGCCTCATTATTGAGAACGTTGGGAACCTGGTGTGTCCTTCCCTTTTCGATTTAGGCGAAAATGCACGTGTGGTGGTGATCAGCGTTACAGAAGGGGAGGACAAGCCCCTGAAATATCCCAATATGTTTCATTCAGCGGATCTTTGTATCATCAATAAAACGGATCTTTTACCTTATGTTGATTTCAGCGTTGAAAAAGCCCGCGAGTATGCCCTGCAGGTGAATCACCATCTTGAATTCATTGAGTGCTCTGTGAAGACCGGTGAAGGCATGATACAATGGTATGAGTGGCTTAAAAAGAATGTCAACCGGTAATCATCAATAACAGCAGACAATGCAAATTAAACGTTTTGGTGTTTCCCTCGAAGATGAAATGCTGACCAAGTTGGATAAACTGGTCAGTTCAAAAAAATTTCCGAATCGCTCGCAGGCCCTGCGGTTTTTGATTAACAACTATGAGGTTGATGAAAAATGGCAGAAAAACCAGGAAGTAGCCGGAGCCATCGTTATGGTGTACGATCATCATAAAAAAGAACTCCAGACTAAATCGGTGGGGATACAGCACGATTATCACGATCTGATTCTCTCCGTGCAGCATGTGCACCTGAATCATGATAATTGCCTCGAAACCATTGCCGTTAAAGGAAAATCGAACAAGCTGATCGATCTGGCCGATCGCCTCAAAGGCATTAAAGGAATGAAGCACGTGCGCTTCGTGATGTCGGTCACCGGATGATACGTTGACTCACTCCCTGAAATTCCACCTATCTCAACTATCACCAGTTTTTAGTTATTAGTAACCCGTCACGCATCTTCCCCACCTGTTAATAAAATAACATTGTTAATCGGATAACAGTTTGGTTTTTTTTTATAATTTTGTCTCTCTACCAAAAAAAATAGAAATTTCCGCTGCATATGAAGAAGCTTCCGGGTAAGACCGTTGAACGATTGAGTAAATACCGCAGAGCACTTTTATTTAGTTTTAAAAGTGGGAAGGAACATATTTTTTCGCACGAACTGGCTGAATTATTACATATTACTCCCGTGCAGGTCCGCCGGGATTTAATGCTGATCGGATATAGCGGAACACTCCGCAAAGGTTACGACATCAAAGAGCTGATCGATAAAATTGCGCTGATCCTTGATACAGTTTCCGGACAGAAGGTCGCTATTATTGGATTGGGAAACCTTGGCCGTGCATTTATCCGGTACTTTTCCGGCAAACGCACCAAACTTTCTATCGTAGCAGCTTTCGATAAAAATCCCGATAAGGTGGATACGGTTTATGAAGGTGTTCCCTGTTATGATTTTCAAAATCTCAAAGAAATCATTCAGCGCGAACATATAGGTATTGCCATTATTACCGTGCCCGTTGATGAAACCACCGGCGTTGCCAACGAACTCATAAATGCCGGCATTAAAGGTATTCTGAATTACACCTCAAAGTCTATTAACGTCCCTTCCAACGTTTACCTCGAAGAATACGATATGGTAACTTCCTTAGAGAAGGTGGCGTATTTTGCCAAACAGTAGTCCGAAGTCCCTGGTCCCTGGTCCGAAGTCCCTGGTCGGGGCGGTGTGTATGTTGGGGTTTGGGTTTTATTGCTATCGAGGATAAGGTTAAGGTTAAGCATGGGCGGTGCGAACCTTCAACAACCGCCATTTCCCCTATAAGTCAAATTAATATTTTTTCAAAACGATGAGCGAAGCGAATCTCCCCTTAACCTTAACCTGTCTTCGAGTTGAGGTCAAGGCTACTCCATCATTCATAATTCATAATTCATAATTCGTGTCCTCCTCATCATCCCATCACCACATCATCCCATCATCACATCATCACTGCCCCAATCTTTTTACTTCTTACTTGTTTCTTTTTTTTCTTTCTTGTGTCTTTTGTCTTGTCTCTTTTGTCTTGTATTTTTTGTCTTGTTTTTCATCATTTTTCAATGATTTTTTCAACCTCCTCTGGCATTATACTTACTGAGAGTCCGTCCCACACAAATTTTTTCCTGGTAATTTCATGGTTCGTGATTTTCTCTGTTTCTTCCTTCCATTCCGTTTCAATAAATTCCTGATTGATCTGCAGGGTATTGGGCTTGCCCCCGGGCATATTGGGGAAAATTAAATCGTAGGTGTAGGCGAATATTCCGGCTTCTACAACCATCGAAGCTTTGGCCAGATAGGTGAGTTTTACCCCGTCCCACAAGAGAAAAATTTCACCGTTTTCATAGCCGCATGCTTCATAGATAAACTCAAGCCGTATCACATTTATAATGCCTTTGAATCCATGGTTTCCATCGATCTTTATACATACCCCATGTCCAAAAACACCCGCATCATGAAAACCGGACGATATCGGTTCGAAATCCAGACTGGTCAGTACCTTGCCATCCCTGATAATTCTGACCGTGGTCATAAAATCTTTTTCTTTTGACCAGGAAGTGAACCCATAAACCAGTTTGTCTGAACCGCCTTCTGTACGCGGAATATCTGTTGTGACCATCGATAGCAATCCTCCCCAGATGTATCCTGTGAGGCTCGTCTGTTCACCGGTAATATTAGCCTTATACCAGTTCGTGGTATAACCCCCCATAGTGTAGGTTTTCTCCGATTTTTCAACAATGCTTACCTGGCTTCCGATGCCCAGTTGCGTTACCAGTTCCGACTGGGTTGAGGCCTCTTTCCTGAGATTCACTTTATCACCAAAAAGGGTTACGATGCTTTCCGGTCTGTATTCTCCGTAACTGAAGGGGCATTCCTGCTCCTGTGCCCTGATTATCCCCGTAAGGAGAAACATCATCAATAAATACATGAATGGCTTCTTCATTTATAAATCCTTTAGTGTAATACAATCAATAGATAGATAACTGAAATTATTAAACCTGTGGTTCCGCCATCGGTCCTGACTGATCTTCCAGTTCCTTCAGGATTTTATTGACATCTTCTTCCGTGGTCCTGAGTTTTTGTTTGCAGATCTGTATCAGGTCTGCCGCACGTTTGACCTTTTGCGAAAGCTCATCCACGGTGATTTCGCCATGTTCAATTTCGGCGACTATTTCCTGTAACTCTTCGAAGGCCTCTGTGTACGATAATTTTTTTTCCATGGTTGGTAGTTTACTTTTGAACTTTACTTTTAATGACCCCATCCACCAGATGGGTTTCTATAATATCATTTTCATGAATCTGTGAAATGCTGTTGATGAGTTTCCCTTTTGAATACGTGATGCTGTAACCCCGCTTTAATACATTTACCGGATCGAGCAGACCCATGCTTTTTTCGTAGTGTTCCAGATTTCGCGTTTGTGCCTGCAGGGTGTTGGTACTTGCCTGTACCAGCAGTTTGTGCTGAACAGGGAGCTCCCTTATGCCGAATTGAATCAGGTTCATACTGTGCATCTTCAATTGCTGGCGATGGCTGTTGATTTGCGCGGTATCCGCACTGATGAAGAACCTTACCGCATTTAATAAAATTCGGGAATGGCTGATCAGTGAGGCATTCTGGTTTGAGGTGTTGTGAGAAACTGCGGTGAAAAAGTTATTCAACGTGTTCTGAAATGCAAGTTTACCGGGCTGCAGAACATTTTCAACTACTTTACGGATGGTTTTTTCTGCTTCCTGCAAAGGAACCGCATAGTTGTGAAACTTCTGTATCAGGTAATCAGCCAGATCTGTAGGCGTTATCGCATTTTTATGGGCCACCATTTCGGTAACTGTTTCATTGGTGGAATGACCGATTCCGGTAATTACCGGGAGCGGGAAGCAGGCAACAGTTTTTGCCAGGATATATTCATTGTAACAACTTAGTCCTACATCACCGCCGCCGCCCCTGATAATGGCCACTACATCAAAATGCGATTGCAGTTTTTGAATGAGTTGCAGCTGTGCAATAATGGTAACCGCCGCTCTGTCGCCCTGTAAGAGCGCGGGAAACAGCATGTGGAAGAAACGGTAGCCCCATGGGTTCTGATTGATCACTTTCGTGAAATCCGCATATCCTTTGCTGGTCTCTACCGAAATTATGGCAATGCGCTGCGGCAGCACGGGCATCTTTTGCTGCTTGTTGGCATAAAACAGTTGCTCCTGTTTGAGCTTTTCAATGGTTTCGCGCTTTTCCCGTTCAAGTTCACCCAGCGTAAACGAAGGATCAATGTCCAGGATCCGCAAGGATAAACCAAACACCGGGTCAAATTGTATCCGCGCCAGAAACATCATGTGGATACCATCTTTCAGCGGCTCGTTCAGGGTTTTGATGAACAACTGATCAATACGCTCATAATCGGCTTTCCACAGGTTGGCGCGCATCTGGGCAACCACTTTTCCCTCGGATTTCTCTACCAACTCCGGATAACAATGTCCGGAATGCGGATAATGGTTTAGCTTGTTCATCTCCGCTTTTACCCAGAATGCTGACGTGTAACGCTGCGACAGCGTTAGCTGAATGCTCTGCGTTACCTGTAATAGGGAAAATATTTTGCGGTCTTCATTCATAATTAGAGTCTTAACGCCATTACAGGAACAGCCATGGTGGCCCTAACCTGATTGAAGTTTAGAACTACTACAAATATTTATCATGCAATTTCTGTCGTGCAAAAATCTAAATAAAACTGACAGAAATTTACTAATAGTACTTATTACTCGCGGCTCTCTCTTTAAACTTAAAACCCAGAAATATTTCATGACTTCCGTCAGAAACCCTTGCTATTTCATTGGTTGAGAGGTCATAGGCATATCCCAGAAAAACCATATCCGAAATTTCTATTCCGGCAAGAAACGAAACGGCTGCCCTCGATCTGTAAGAAGCACCAAGCCACCACATCTTGTGAAATAAGAATTTGCAGTTTACATCCAGTTGCATAGGGGCGGCCTGCGTGGCTTTAAGGAGTAATGAGGGTTCAATCTGAAAGTTATCAGAAACTTCCAGGTTCAGACCCCCCATAGCAAACAAGTGTCGCTGAAGCAGCCCATCATTAACATGATTAAAGTCGGAGCTTAACGCCACCGATCCATTGAGCAGCTGAGGTATGGCCATCCCTAAATAAAAATTTTCACCTTTAAGATACATGCCAAAGGATGCGTCTCCGAATAAAGCTTTTGATCGTATAGTGGGAACCACTGGGTCGTTGGTGACGGTGGTGGTCATTTCATCCCCATTAATGACATACTGAATAATTCCTGCCTGTAATCCAAAACTCAGACTCAGTTCTTTGTTCAGAAAAACCCTGTAGGCGTATCCGGGCATGATACCCAGACGTTCCATGGAACCTGCTTTGTCGTGATAAACCAATGCCCCGATATTGCTGCCGCCACCCAGTGGTCCATGAATGGCGAACAGGCCTGTCACCGGTGCCCCGTCAAAACCCATCCATTGATTTCTGTAACCCAGGGTCGCAATGAACCGGTTGTCGCTACCTGCAATGGCCGGGTTGTAGGGATAATTTTCAAACATATACTGACTGTAAAGCGATACCTGTTGTGCACTCGCTTGTACAGTGATAAGAATAATCAATAGTACCAGTATCTTTTTCATATTTTTTTGGTTTAAAAGAAGCAGGCCAGCCAATGCAGGCCTGCTTCTTTATTGATTATCTGAATATTGTTAAATAAGATTTGATGATCTCGCTTCCATCACCCAAATCGAGTACAAAATAATAGGTGCCGTCAGGCAAAGGTTTTCCAATGCAGTCCCCATTCCAGTCATTCAGATAGGGTTGTGCGTCAAAAACTTTGTTTCCCCAGCGGTTGAATACAATCAGTTTATGCTCCGGATAGGCTTCAAGCCCTTCAATAATCCAGGTTTCGTTGAAACCGTCACCATTGGGTGTGAAAGTATTCGGGAAGTTGATTACATCGTTGAGCTGAGTTACATATACCGTTACTTCATCAACAGCACTACAGCCATTAACATCGGTAACCGTCAGCACATAGGTGGTAGTCTCATCCGGACCCGCTACCGGAGAAGCGATTTCCGCATTGTTGAGTCCGGTCGACGGGGTCCAGAGGTAATATTGACCTCCCGTACCGGTTAGTGTGTCAAATTCACCCATATTGATAAATGCATCACTTCCGGCATCTGCCACAGGTAATGGATTGACTATAATCAATACGGTGTCTCTGTCGACACAACTTCCGTTGGCAACTTCAACAATATACTGAGTGTTTATTAGCGGAAACGCCATCGGATCCGAAACCTCAGGATTACTAAGGCCCGCAACGGTAATCCAGTGGTAGGTTGTCCCTCCGCTGGCATACAGTTGGGTCGTGTCGCCATAACAGATATTCAGATCGGGCCCCGCATAGGCCACAGGTGCTGGCAGTGAACTGACGTTCATCACATCAGTGGCCGAGCAGCCGGTGGTCTGGCTGACAACCTGAACCTGAATCTGTACATTCCCTTCGTCATTGAAAAGTACTTCAATGGAACTGGTACCTGTACCGCCCGTTATCTGGGCTCCGTTCACACTCCAGAAATAATCGGTACCCGGAACATTCGAAACGGTATAATTTTCTGTTGTTCCTTCACAGCCAACGGTGTCTCCGATAATGTCAGCCACTGGATTGGGATACAGCGTTATGGTTGTGCCCGCTGATACAGCAGAACAACCCGAAGCATTGAAGCCTTCAACCCAGAAAGTTCCTGAAGCACTAACCCATAGGCTTTGTGTGGTTTCTCCTCCGGGCGACCATAAATAAGTCGCAGCGGGTGAAGCTGTGAGCATCACAGAATCGCCGTTACAGATTCCGGCAGAACCATTAACTGTGATGGTTTGAACCGGCGGCGAGGCCAGGACATTAATACTTACAGGAGTAGAAACAGATATGCAGTTGCCGTTTGAAATTTCTACGTAATGCGTTCCTGACGTTGAAACCGATATGGATTGCGTGGTCTCTCCTGACGGATACCAATGGTACGACAGGGCAGGATCTGAAGTAAGAATAACAGAATCACCCTCACAGAAATTTAACGGACCTGAAACCTGAATAACAGGGTTGGCAGGAACTGTCAGCACGGTAACACTGATCGGTAACGATGCAGCGGTACAGCCGGTTCCATTATTCGTAATCACAGAGTACGAACCTGAAGTAGTGGCCGTGATGGATTGTGTGATTTCTCCACCCGGCGCCCACAGGTATGAGCCTGCAGCATCCGAGGTAAGAACTACACTGCCGCCTGAGCAGAAGGTAGTCGGACCTCCCGGTGTGATAGTGGGGACAGGCGTTTGAGTGTTCACCGTTACTGTCACAGGCAATGATTCAGCGGTACAGCCGGTTCCGTTATCCGTAATAACGGAGTAAGTGCCGGAAGTGGTGGTCGTGATGGATTGCGTGCTTTCTCCTCCCGGTGACCACAGGTAGGAATTTGCAGCACCTGAAGTAAGCATGACGCTACCACCTGAGCAGAAGGTGGTCGGACCGCCAGGGGTGATAGTGGGGACAGGCGTTTGAGTGTTCACCGTTACCGTTACAGGTAATGATTCAGCGGTGCAGCCGGTTCCGTTATCCGTTATAACGGAATAAGTACCGGAAGCGTTGGCCGTTATAGATTGCGTGATTTCGCCTCCCGGTGACCACAGGTATGAACTTGCTACAACTGATGAGAGCAACACACTGCCGCCTGAGCAGAAAGTGGTCGGACCTGCCGGTGTGATGGCAGGGATGGGTGTTTGAGGTTTCACTGTTACGATCACAGGTAAAGATTCAGCCGTACAGCCCGTTCCGTTATCCGCAATGACAGAATACGTTCCGGAAGCGGTGGCGGTAATGGATTGTGTGATTTCTCCACCCGGTGACCAAAGGTAGGATGTTGCAGCATCAGAAGTAAGCACCACGCTACCGCCTGAGCAGAAGGTAGTAAGACCTCCCGGAGTGATAGTAGGGACAGGCGTCTGAGTGTTCACGGTTACCGTTACTGGCAGCGAAGAAGCAGTACAACCGGTTCCATTATCTGTAATAACAGCGTATGTTCCGGAAGTAGTGGCTGTGATGGATTGCGTGATTTCTCCTCCCGGTGACCACAGATAAGAAGCTGCTATGTCCGAGATGAGGACTACGTTTCCGCCTGAACAGAATGTGGTCGGACCTCCCGGCGTGATTGCAGCGACGGGTGTTTGAGCATTCACCGTAACTGTTACAGGTAATGAAGCAGCCGTACAGCTTGTACCGTTTCCAGCAATCACAGAATAAGTACCTGAAGTGGTGGCCGTGATGGATTGTGTGATTTCTCCACCAGGTGACCACAGGTATGACGTTGCAGCATCTGAAGTGAGTAACACGGAACCGCCTGCACAGAAAGTGGTCGGACCACCGGCAGTGATGTTAGGAACAGGAGTCTGCGGCAATACGATTACCGTAACCGGATCAGAAACATTAATACACCCTGAGGCTCCAACAGCTTCAACATAGAAGGTTCCATTGTTTGAGACCAGGATTGATTGACTGGTCTGGCTTTCGGGCGACCATAAATATCCTGGCGCAGGGGAGCTTAGCAAGGTAACACTTCCACCTGCACAAAAGGTCAGAGGCCCCGAAGGCGTGATAACAGGTTTTGCCGGTGTGTTTCCAAAACTTACGTTCACCGGATCAGACATTCTTGAACAACCGCTGGCGTAGCTTGCCGATACCCAAAACGTTCCGGATGAGGTAACTTTAATGCTCTGAGTGTTCTGACTGCCCGGCGACCACAGATAAGAAGCAGCAGGTGAACTGGTAAGAACCATTGAATCGCCAATACAGAGAGGAGACGGACCGGTTGCAAAAATAACCGGTTTTGGATTCGACAGCACAGATACATTAATGGGATTTGAAACACCCTGACATCCATTGGCTGCCGTAACAGTAACCACATAAGTATCTGAAATTATCGATTGTATACTTTGAGTCGTGGCGCCGTTCGACCAGAGATAAGCGCTGTATGCCGGGTTACACGTGAGAAGCACACTATCGCTTTCGCAGAATGTGATTGGTCCGGATGCGCTGATAGCAGGAGTGGGTACAGCATTAACCGTGATATAATCGGTTTTGGTAATGGTGCTGTTTCCTGTTAAAGAAGTAATGAAAAGAGTTACAGAATACACGCCTGGTGCGTTGTACACCACAACGGGATTTTGAAGTGAGGAGTTTGCGGGATTTCCACCGTTAAATGTCCATGCCCATGATGTTGGGGTTCCGAGGCTCATGTCAGTAAAATGAACAGTATCGTCCTGACAGACAGCCAAGGGATTTGCAACGAAATCTGCAAAGGGAGCGCATGCTGTAAACATCGCGATCATTGCATGTCCGTCATCATTGCCACCAACATAAATATTGGGGAGGGGAGCAGGACTACAGTTTGCCTGATTCAGGGTAACCGCAGCGAACCCGTCTTCTGTACCACCGGTAAAGATGTTCGGATAGACAGGAGGGTTGCACCCGGCCTGAGTAATTCCCGTCATTGCATACCCGTCTTCGCTACCACCGGTAAATATATTCGGATATACAACCGGGCTGCAATTGGACAGATTTAGTCCGGCCATTGCGTGCCCGTCATCCGTTCCCCCTGCATAAATTGCGGGCAGAACTAAAGGACTGCAATTGGCCTGAACCACTGCAACGGCATGAAACCCATCCTCTGTGCCGCCTTTGTACATATCGGGATATGTAATAGGCTCACATACTGACTGATAACTTGTTGTGACTGCAAAGCCACCGGCATCTCCCCCCGCATATTGGGCAAAGAGATTTAGTGACTGCATCACTGTCAAGATCAGCATAGCAGGTTTTATGAACTTGTGCAGCTTCATATATAATTTATGTTTTTTATGAAGCTGTTATTATCTTACACCTCTTCCGCCAACATCACTTTGTCTTTGATCACCGGCATTGCCAAATCCCATCGGAGCAGGACTGCCGCACGGAGGAGCGGAATTTTTACTTCTGTCAGAAACTCTTAAAGTAGATGAAGCGGAATTAAACGAACCGCCTTTCAATTCCATATGCCACATAATATAGCTGGAGCAACAACCGCAACCAAGTGTGGAATATGGAATAGAGTTATATGATTGCCAGTTGGCGGTGTTGTAGGCACCTGTTGCGGCTAGCCTTCCATCTCCTAAATTGGCGTAAGTGAGTTTGTAACCCAAACTCGTAACGTTAGAGCCACCGGCCACCATTTCCCATACGTTGCCACCTAAATTCATTACTCCATAATAAGAGGAACCGCTTGTTTCGCGGGTTGTAATGCCTGTAGCTGAAAAACCAACCCTGATCGGACCGTTAGCAGCTAATGATCCGTAAGCGGCAAGTCCGTTGCCTGCTACCGTTGAAACTTCTGATGCCGTTCCGGGATTGTTGAGTGCCGTACTTTCTGCCAGTGTCAGGTTTAAGGTACCCCAAACGTATTCATTACCCAAACGGGCCAGGGGACCGCGTGAGGTTTTTTCAAATTCAAAAGTGGTCATCGGGCGCAATCCTGCCCAATCCAGAAAAGAATATAAATCGGTCAGACTTAAATAATTCATGGCTACTGTCTGTCCATCATTGGCGCTGTTGAAGGCATCGCCGGGAGCAGGCTGAAAATCGCATCCGAAAACACCGGGCCGGCTGTTGTTGACGCCGAGCTGAATAAGTTTGATGGAATTTCTGTTTAAACCAGAAGCCTGCATTGCAAACAAGCCTCCGTTACCGGGATCCGTAGCAAGCTGACCCGCAGTAAGGCTTGTTCTTGCCACCTGCTGATCGAAGGGAAGGGTGTTCAGAAAATCGACATATTGCTGCTGTGTAACCTCATATTTCATGGTATAGAACGCGGAATATCCCTTGGGGAATTCGGCAGGAACGGTTTGTTGAATGCCTCCGCCAACGGTTGCAGGGTCGAGCGTTGTGGTGCTGTTGGTTATGGCAATACTGTTGAAGGTTCTGGTACTGATTCCATCGCCCAATTCAAAATCCCCCTGAGGAATGTAAACCATTTCAGTAGCAAAGACTTTGAAATTGTACTCTGCAGCATAAGGTGATACAGGAACCGGGAGGTTAAGCCTTACGGTTACTGAGGTAGTCCCTATATTTCCAATGCCATCAGCACTGCGATACAGAAACAATCCTATACTGTCGTCAACAAACTGATAGGTAAGCGGGGCGCCGGCTGAGAAATCTCCCGCATTGTTGGTCATTCCTGCATGACCCCATTCCAGGTATGATTCACAGTTGGATGCACCCACCGGAACTTTCTGATATTTAATAAATACCCATACTGCGTCATAGTTGGTGGGACCGGACGATACGCGCCAGCTGTTGTCCCAGGCTACATCAAAAGTCAATATTGGATTAGCAGATCCGGGATTGGTGTTCACCACATTTGAAATGCGAACGTTGTTCGCACTGGTTGTTGTAACTGATAACATGAACATGCAACCTGATAAAAGCATAGTTAGCTTTTTGAATGTTGCTAAACTTTTAAGAGAGATGTTTTTCATAAGCATTGTGTGTTTGGATGGGTTGTAATGGTTCATTAATAGTTGAATAGGTTTTAAAAAACATAGTGTAGATTATCCGGATAATTCAAAACAATCACGGAAATTTTTTTATCCCAATAAAGTAAATGATATGTGTTATAAAATGATTTGTGAGCATTTTATTCCATTAACAATAGTACAATAAAAACTAATACTGATCACGGTTTTGGGATAAATTTTTTTCGCTTTTACCTGAGCAAAAAAAAAAGCCTGCCACGTGGGGGCAGGCTTTTTAAGTTTGTGAGGATTATCGCAACAGGGTGATGTTTCCCTTATCGCTGTATTCATCTCCAGTATTGAAGATGGCGGTCAGCGTAAAAACATACACGCCATTGTCCATCTTCTTTCCTCTGAAAGTCCCGTCCCATCCATCGTTCATGTCGGAGGTCTCGAAAACTTTTTCGCCCCAGCGGTCATAAATCTTCAGATTCATCGACGTGATACCCTGTCCGCGAACCAGCAATACGTCATTGTTTTCATCACCATTGGGCGAAAAAACATTAGGCAGGTATATCACAGGGATAATGGTTTCGCAGGCAATGGTAGCCGCCGAAACATAGGCCGTATCCGCATCAGCGCAGCCATTGGCATCTGTAATGATCACTGTATAGTTGCCGGGTGCAAGTCCGCTGAGGTTGGCTGTGGTTTGTGAGCCTGACCAGAGATAGGAGTAAGGTGCGGTTCCACTTGTGGCAACAGCATTCGCCGATCCATTTCCGGCACCAATGCAGGTTTCTGCAATGCCTGTTGTGGTGGCCGTGGGAGAGGGGTTCACCATAAGTGCAACCGTGTCGGAGCTTCCGCACGAACCGGGAATACTGTAGATGATGGTGTGCGATCCTTCGCCGGCTACTGTGGGGTCAAAGAGACCGGTAGTGGCATTGGTGATTCCAATTCCGGACCAGCTGCCACCCGGACTTACAGCGGTTAAGGAAAGTGCCGCTCCTCCGGTGCAATAGGGGCCAGTTGAAGTGATGCTGGCGTTGGTGGTAGTTGTGGTGCTCACTGTTACCGAAGCACAGAGGGTTGTATTGCAGGTGCCCTGCGCAAGCGCATAATAAGTAGTATTGACAGCGGGAGATACATTAATGCTGCTGCCCGTTCCTGCTGCGATTCCTCCGCACGACCCGGTATACCACAACCATGTTGCACCCGATCCCAGGGTTCCACCTTGCAGGCTGAGCGTGGTTGAATCTCCTATACACAAGGGATTGAGGGTTGCTAAAATTGCGGTGGGCGCTACCGACAGACTGTCGACGGTCATGATAATGGTATTTGAGGTGGCGGGACTGCCCGTTACGCAAGTCTCTGATGAAGTCATAACGCAGTAAACCTCGCTGCTGTTGGTAAGGGAAATGCTTGAAAAAGAAGAACTGTTGGTTCCTTCCGGAAGGCCATCGACATACCACTGATAGGTGGGTGTGCCGCCATTGGCGGGGATTGCATTAAATGTCACGGAAGTGCCCGCGCATATGGGATTCGCGGAAGCGTTCACAGAAACACTGGCGCTCAGGACCGCAGTGACGGTCACATTTAAGTTACTCGCAGCACTGGTTCCGCAGGTGTTGCCGGCGGTTACCGTGATACTTCCGTTCTGGCCTGCACTGCCTGTAGTTACGGTGATGGTGGTGGTTCCATCTCCGCCGGTGATAATCCAGCCTGCCGGTACGGTCCAGCTATAGGTGCTTGAGCCACTGACTGCCGAAATGCTATAGGTTAGCGATGTTCCGGGGCATACAGGTGTTGTGCCTGAGATTGCGCCCGGTGTGGCAGGCGTGGCCGGATTTACCGTTACCGATTGCTGCACCGATACCGGACCGCCACATCCTCCTGTTATGGTGTATGTGATGTTGCAATTTCCAGCAGAAACAGCGGTTACCAGTCCGGAAGAATTTACTGTGGCAATTGATGTATTACTACTGCCCCAGGCACCCGTGCCTCCACCTAAAACAACTGAATTGGCCGTGTAGGTATCTGTCGCGCCAACGCATAAGGGACTTGTACCGCTTACTGAAGCGATGCTTGAGGCAGTAGTAATATTTATTGTTTCTGTTACGGTATAGGGACAGCCCAAAACTGTCAGCGTATAACTGATATCTGAGCTTCCGCCCGCAACACCCATCACTAACCCTGTTACTGGATTAACCGTTGCTGCTGCCGTATTCGAACTTAACCATGATCCCCCCGCGGAGGTGCTGGTCCAGCTTGTTGACGCGCCGGCACATAAAGTTGTGGCTCCTGAAATGGTAAACGGCGCACTGGTCGATAAATAATTGTGGAATTGGACTGCACCGCTGCAGGCAGTACTCAGGAACTGGTAACCTCCTCCGGCATTGGTAACATTGGATGGGTTATTATTGAAGTTACCGGTCATATAAAGATACGTACTGTCGGTAGTGGGTTCCCAGATGTCATAGCCATTATAATCAGAGTATCCCGTAAACCCATAATAACTCAGCCACTCCATGTTGTCGTTCGGACCGAGTTTGGCAAACATTACATTGGTAGATGCCCCGGTCAGGGCCTGATTGAAATAATCTGCATGAACAACCGGTGCTAAACCCGCCGTAGTCTGCTGACCACAGATCCATAGATTGCCATGTGAATCAGCCTTAAGCTGCTTCATAGAAGTATAGTTCGTGCCTCCGAAAAAGGTGGAATACGACATTGCACCTGCAGCGTTGACTTTAAAAAGATACCCATCCTGGGTAGCGGCTTCATTAGCGGTAATGCCCGTTCCATCATTGATAATGCCATCATAATAAGTACATCCGCCGGGATTTGCCAGCGGGAAATTCGCACTGTAGGTGTGTCCGCAAACATATAAATTTCCGCTGGCATCCAGCTCAATGTCACCATTGGCAGCACCAATATTGATCTTGTCAAAACCGGCGCCCCCGAAATATTTTCCATAAGCAGGTACCGCAGCGTTGCTTGAATTAAATTTCATGTAAAACATATCATCAGATCCCATATATACCATGGCTGCGGAAATCAATGCAGCGGAAAAAGTATAGGTAGCACTCCATAAATCATCACCGGCTAAAAACACATCGCCGTTGGTTTTATTAATAGCGATGTCGCTGATACGGCCGGTTGAATTGGTGGTGCCCGGACACCAGGTCGACCAGGTCAATGCGCCGGCATTGTTAAAGCGCAGAATAAAATTGTGAGACGAATTTATATTGGTGTAATTGCCCTGATAACCTGTCCCGCTAGGAATGGCAATACCCGTACAACTCAGGCTGCCTCCCGATTTACCGGCCAGATAAATGTCGTTATTTAATCCGCAGGCAATATCAAAAACTTCCATGTTGGTACCATTATCAAGGTAAGTAGCCCACTGGCGTGTATTGTTCGCTAAGAATTTGAGCAGATAACCGCGGTTTCCCGTGCAGGTTCCATTCCATGGCATGTTTAAGGCCCCGGTCCATGTTTGTAATGGAAGATCTCCAGCGGGTGCGGAAAATTCTTTCGAAGAAATACCCGCGATAAATAAGTTGTCATTATCGTCGAGTGCTACGCCACCGTTTACATCGTCATCTCCTGTACCGCCATAACGGCATGCCCATAGCAATACACCTGCTTTACTGAATTTTGAGATAATGATATCATTATTTGCTGCATCGGCACTATAAAGATTGTTGGTGCCAGCACTACTTAAATAGGAGGCCACATCGGCACCACCCGGATTCCATTCCCAGTCAACAACATAGTATTGTCCGGTGCTATTGGTCACCAAAGCACCCCACGAACCATATCCATTATACTGGAGCGAACTCGACCAATAAAGCGCCGGATCAATTACCAGGGTTTGGCTGCGGTCGTAATCGGCAACATTGAATTTTATGGTGTTCCCGTCAAGGATATAGTTTGTTGCAATACTGCGATCGCCGCAAAACGAAACCGGTGATTTGTCAGTGAAATTAAAACTGCCGATGTTGAATTGCACTTCCGCGCTGCTGTTGATCTGCAGATCTTTTACACCATCCCAGCGTAGTCCGATGCTGGAAGGATCACCCCCGCTTTTTACATCAAACTCATATTTAAGCATCTCACCGTCAAATGAAAATACCAGGTCAATGTTCGGATACAGATTACTGTAACGGACTTTGTCAAAAGAGGGCGCATTGCGGATTCCGTCCGGGCAGTGTGCCAGATAATAATCGAGTTGAACCGTTTCCTGTCCTTCTCCGATGATGGCGACATCCGGATTGCTGTTAACAAACACAAGGTCAAACCGGTTGGCTGAAGTAATGGCGGACAATTTTTTAGCTAAATTTTCATCGCCATTTGCTGCTGCTGCACGCGATTCATCATTCTCTGCATAGGAAACTTCCCGGGAAATAAAAACGACCCGGTCGGTTAAAAGATAGATGAACATATTTTTACCATACCAATGAAAACGTAAATTATCAAAGGTTTTAAACTGGCCCTTTTCTTCAATAAAACCAGCATGTCCAGTGGCTTGTTGGGCCGCAGGAACGATTTGTGCCCGTACTGTATTCTGTGAAACAGACAAACATAAAATAGTAATGACTAAAAGTAATAATTTTAGTAATCTCATAGTGAATATATGTTTATGACGTTAATAATTATTCTTCTGCTATTATTTTATTAAACTAATATTTCCTTTATCGTCTTTCACAGTCCCATCAGTAAATTGGACATACATCGTGTAAACAAATACGCCCTGATCCATCATCTTTCCTTTGAACGTACCGTCCCATCCATTACTCAGCTCAGTGGTTTCAAAAACCTTTTCACCCCAGCGGTCGTAAATTCTGAGTTCCAGTATAGAGATACCCTGTCCCCTTACAAATAGTACATCATTATTCCCGTCGCCATTGGGCGAAAATGCATTAGGAATATATACTGCAGGGATAATGGTTTCGCAGGCAATGGTACCCGCCGAAATGTAGGCAGTATCCTTATCGGCGCAGCCATTGGCATCGGTGATGATAACAGTGTACTGGCCCGGAGCCAGTGCGCTGATATTTGAAGAAGTTGCCGCATTTTCCCAGAGGTAGGAATAAGGGGCTGTTCCACCGGACGCGGTTGTAGTTGCTGTTCCGTTATTAGCGCCGACGCATGATTCTGCCACGGATGCTACTGAGGCTGACGGTGGTTGGTTTATCGTTACGGATATTGTGTCGGCATTTCCGCAGGAACCAGTGATGGTGTATATAATAGAATGTGTCCCTATGCCTGCGGCATTAGGATTGAAAGCACCGGTTGATGTATTGGTGATGCCCGATCCTGACCAGGTTCCTCCGGTAGTTACGGCATTCAATATTGTTGCGGAGGAATTCATGCAGAAAGGCCCTGCCGGACTAATGGTGGCATCCATCGCACTGACTACCATGAGAGAGAGGGTGTCAGTATCGCCGCAAATACCGCTGATGGTGTATATGATTTCATGGTTACCGAGGCCGGCAGTTGCAGGGTCAAACAGACCGGTGGCTGTGTTCGTAATGCCGGTTCCGCTCCAGGTACCATTGCTGTCGGTTGCCAGAAGATTATAAGCAGGTTCGCTGAGGCAAACGGGGGAGGTGGAGAGGATGGTGGCATCCGCGGGGGCATTTGCGGTGATATTTACGGAAGCGCAAAGTGTCGTGTTGCAGGTCCCCGAGGCCAATACAAAATAACTGGTGTTCCCGGCAGGACTTACCGAAATGCTACTACCCGTTCCAATGGCTGTACTGCCGCAACTTCCGCTATACCATTGCCAGGTGGCTGCTGTACCCAGCGATCCTCCGACCACAGAAAGTGTGGTGGAATCTCCGGTGCACAATGGGTTCAGGGTAGCATTCACAGAAGCGGGTGCCGTACTTACCGTGTTCACTGCAATGGCCAGTGATACACAGGTAGTGGTATCACAGCTGCCTTCAGCTCTGACAAAATAAGTAGTGGGTGCAGCAGGAGAAACCAAAATAGAAGTGCCGTTTCCTATAGGAGTCCCGTTACAGCTTCCTGCATACCACTGCCATGTGGCGCCGGCGCCGAGTGTTCCTCCATTCACCGATAGTGTGGTGGAATTTCCGCTGCAAATGGGGTTGGTGGTGGCTGAAACCGATGCGGGTGCAGATGAGGTTCCGCTTACCGTAAGTGCTACGCTCGCACAAATGGTGGTGTTGCAAATGCCCTCAGCCCTGACGAAATAAATACTGTCCGCCGAAGGATTTACTGTAATGGATGTACCTGTTCCTGCTGGTGTTCCTCCGCAACTTCCGCTATACCATTGCCAGGTTGCGCCTGTACCAAGCGAACCCCCATTTAATGTTAATAGAGAAGGAGTTCCCGCGCATAGGGATGCAGGACTTGCAGTGATGCTGACAGGTGCTACAGACGGGAGGTTCGAGAAACGGCTGATTAAACCGGAGCGATTGCCAGTCGTAAAAAAAGTGGTATTTTGATAAGAAGATGCAGTGGGCTGTACCCAGGTTGGGTCCGTGGCGGCTGCATCATATTTTTCCCAGTTTGAAGTCATGTATAATTCATATCCACAACTGTTTGATGCAAGTACGGCATCGCCAAGGGTGTGTCTGTCGGTGGCTCCTGCAAAATAGGTCGACCAGGCCACACTGAGGTTACTGGCAAATTCAGCAATGTAAACACCCATATAAACACTGAGTGTGGCATTGTAATCTCCGGCCCGGGGAACCAGTGGGAACGTTCCCGGAACACCCCCCCCTTCAGTGGTTACCAGTATCAGGTTACCACTGTTATTCACACCGATAAAATTGCTGAAATTCATGCCATATCCTAATCCGTAGCTGCCAAAATAGGTACACCAGGTGAGCACGCCCACAGAGTTGAATTTTGCTATAAAGGGATTAAAACCTGAACCTCCTGCGGCAAAGGAATTATCGAAATAAGCACCGCCACCGGGATTCGTAAAAGGAAGATTGGTGCTTTTGGTTTCCGCATATATAAATACGTTGTTCGAATTATCAGTGGTAATCCGCCCCTGTTGCACGTTTTCGTTCAATGTGCCACTAAAAGCGGTTCCCCAGATTAATGCACCCGCCGTATTGATTCTGTATATCAGGGCATCATCCCGGTCACTGGCGCCGCCTCCGGGCCCCCCGATACCCAGGGTGTTGTCGTAATGGGCTCCACCTGCGGGATTAAAAGTTATAATCCCGGTACCATAATAATTATCGCCACCCGCAAGAATATTTAAAAAATTATCGCTGCCGATATGCATATCCTGAGGGTATTCGTCACAGGTGCTCCCAAGATTGGTGGCCCAGGTTCTGGCTGTTGCGGCATTGAACTTTATGATAAAAAGATCCATCGAGCTGCTGGTTCCGCCCGCATCGTGCGATACGAGTGCCTGATTGTAAGCACCGGCCAGGGCGAGTACAGGAGGATCGTCATAATCTGACCGGCCCAATACATAAATGTTATTGTTCAGGTCAACATCCACCATAGGATAAGAAACATAGTCGTAATACGAAGCCCACTGGCGCACCCCTGTGGTGTTGAACTTAATGATAAAGGTTCCGCCTCCGAATGTTCCTGCATTATAAGTGTTGTCAAAATAACCACCTGCAGTTTGCGTGGGAATGTTGGTGCTTTCTGTGTGCCCCGCTACAATAATGTTTCCCGAATAATCAAGTTTCACCCGGGGCGAATGGTCATAACCTGTGCCGCCATAATACGTTGCCCATATCCTGACACCATCAGTGTCAAATTTCAGGATCCGGAAATCTCCGCTACCCGCTGTGGCATTCTGGTAATACGCACTGCTCCCGGGATCCAGCGGTGGAAAGTCATTGCTGAAGCCATAAGAGGTGATCAGACACTGCGTCCCTTTCACATCGATATCACTGCCCAGTCCATTCCAGAAACAGTCATCGTAGTAGGTGGTCCAGGAAATTTGAGGATCAATGATCAGCAGATTTTCAGGGTTGTAATCAGATTGAAAGCGAACCTCATTTCCGTTAAGGACATAGTTCACCAGCGTTTCCGTTTCCTTGCCAGCACCATCCAGCATAAAGCTCTTTGGCAGTGATTCAACGATCGGTCCCACGGGTGATTCAATCTGAACGGCATTATTCGCAAGCTGGAGATTTTTTGCCCCGTTGAAACGCAGCCTGATATTGTTGAGGTCGGCTCCCGGTTTCAGGATAATATCATATTTGAACTTGCCGTTCAACAGGAAAAAGGTAAAATCAATACCGTCATAAACATTCTCATACGTGACCTTTTCAAAGGCAGGAACGTTCATCACTCCCTGGGGACAATGAGCCTGATAAAAATTATAGTAAAAGCTGTCGGTACCACTTCCATGCAGGGCTGCGTTTGTATTCATTCCCGAAAAATCAACGTCCAGCCGGTAATAAAGCGTTTTTTGATCCAGAAAGGTTCTCATGGCTTTTTCCTGCTCATCCTTTGTAAGTGAGCTGTTCGACGGGATATCCGGACCTTTTTTAAAAATATAGGTTATTCCTTCTTTTCTGAAATAGATATCCAGTTTTTCTGTTTTTATATAATACAGAAATTCGTTCCTGAGCGCTCCGCTAAAATCCGCCAACTGCCCGTTATTCTGAATAAAATTCAAGGTTGTGCCTTGGGGAACCGGACCTTTATCAGAAGGTTTTGGAAAATCAAACGATGGTCCTGCTACAGCAGTAACTGACAGAATGAAGCCCATAATAAAGCAAAGGAGGAAGGTTTTTTTCATCTGGAGTAGGGGTTAGTTCTTTAAAAATTTATTTTGACATGGAACCGTAGTTAGTGAAAAAATACTTTTTTTAGATTTTTGAAATGGCCGGTGTTGAAGGCAATACCGGCCATTTCGATATTTTTTTATTGAGGTGGATTACTTAAACAAGGTTATATTTCCCTTATCGTCTTTCACAGTCCCATCAGTAAATTGGACATACATCGTGTAAACAAATACGCCCTGATCCATCATCTTTCCTTTGAACGTGCCGTCCCATCCATTACTCAGCTCGGAGGTTTCAAAAACCTTTTCACCCCAGCGGTCGTAAATTCTGATGTCGAGCGTGGAGATACCCTGTCCCCTTACAAACAGTACATCATTATTCCCGTCGCCATTGGGCGAAAATGCATTAGGAATATATACTGCAGGGATAATGGTTTCGCAGGCAACCGTAGCCGCAGAAACATAGGCTGTATCTGCATCAGCGCAACCATTGGCATCGGTGATGATAACAGCATACTGGCCCGGAGCCAGCGCACTGATACTTGAAGACGTTGCAGCATTTTCCCAGAGGTAGGAATAAGGGGCTGTTCCACCGGAAACGGTGGTAGTTGCTGTTCCGTTATTGGCGCCCAGGCAGGTCTCGTTTATTGCAGTTGAGGTTGCTGCAGGGGAGGGGTTGACAACAACCGATACCGTGTCGGAGTTTCCACAAGCCCCGGTAACAATGTAGATGATGGTGTGCATTCCTACACCGGCAAGGCCAGGGTTGAAGGCACCTGTAGCGGTATTGGTAATTCCGGCCCCCGACCATATCCCACCCGGAGTGGCGGCACTCAGGTTGAAAGCAGGAAGGTTGTTACAGAAGGGTCCTGTACTCAGGATTTCCGTATTCGCCAAAGCATTCACCACAATTTGAATCGTGTCGGAATCCCCGCAGGTACCACTGATGGTGTACACGATATCATGGGTGCCGGGACCAGCCACTGCCGGATCAAAGCTTCCGCTGATGGCGCTGGTTATGCCTGTGCCGCTCCATGTTCCACCCGTTTCCACAGAAGTCAGATAAGAAAAATTACCGGTTTCACAGAACGGGCCTGCAGGATTAATGTTGGCGTTGTGCGCGGTATTCACCACAATGGTCAGGGTGTCAGAATCACCACAACTGCCGCTGATGGTATAAACAATGTCGTAAGAACCTGCACCTACCGTGCCCGGCGAGAATTGTCCCGTAGCAGTATTGGTGATGCCTTGTCCCGACCAGCTTCCTCCTGACGTAACAGCCGTAAGGGTTACAGGAAGGACGTCACTGCAATATGGGCCTGCCGGATTGATGGCAGCATTCGCAATAGTATTCACCACCACTGAAATAGTGCCGGTATCAGCGCATACACCTGAAATAATGTAGGTGATGGGATGGGTTCCGATTCCTGCAACAGAGGGATCGAAGGTGCCGTTGGCTGCGTTGGTGATGCCATCTCCCGACCAGGTGCCGCCCGCATTAAGGGCTGTCAGGTCCAGAGGGAGCGCTCCGATACAGAATGGACCTGCTGGTGTTACGGTGGCGTTTGCCGCCGGATTCACAACAATGGAGATCGTGTCAGCATCTCCGCAAGCTCCGGCAATGGTGTAAATAACATCAAAGGAGCCTGAACCCGAAACTGCCGGATTGAATAAACCCGTGGAGGTATTGGTAATTCCGGGGCCCGACCAGGTACCGCCTGCGGTCGCTGCCGGAAGAATCACGGCCGGTGCATTACTGCAATAGGGGCCTGCCGGTGTTATGGTGGCGTCCACGGATGCATTAACGGTGAGTGTTATCGTGTCTGAATCTCCGCATGAACCACTGATGGTATAAATAATATCATGAGGTCCGATGCCCGCAAGAGCCGGGTTGAATAAACCTGTAGTACCATTGGTAATTCCGTCGCCGGTCCAGGTACCTCCGGGGTTCAGTGCTGTAAGTGTAAGAGGCGTTAGCCCGGTGCAGTAGGGCCCTGCCGAAGTGATGGTGGCATCAGCCTGTGAGGTAACATTTACGGTCACTGCATCGGTGGCAGTGCACGTTCCATTCACCGCTGTTACGGTATAAGTTGTGGTTCCACCCGGTGTTACTGTAATGGAAGGAGTGGTGAGTCCGAGATAACTCCAGGTGAAACTTCCGGTTCCGGAAACGGAAAGGGTTGCAGAGTCTGAAGTGCATATGGTCTGATCGCCGCTGGCAACAGCTGACACATCAGTTACATTGAGGGTCACAGAGGTACAGGGAGTTGTGTTGCATGTTCCCTGCGCTAATGCATAATAAGTGGAATCTCCGGAAGGAGAAACCGTAATACTGTTGCCTGTCCCGATAGAAGTTCCGCCGCAACTTCCGGAATACCACATCCAGTTGGCTCCCGTACCCAGGGATCCACCCTGTACGGTAAGCAACGAACTGCTTCCGTTACAGATCGGGTTCACCGATGTAATAACCGAAGTGGGTGCCACCGATAGGGCATCAATGGCCATAATTACTGTATTCGAGGTGGAGGGGCTGCCCGTGGCGCAAAGTTCCGACGTCGTCATGATACAATAAACCTGGTTACTGTTAGTGAGCGCATTGTTGGAGTATGTGTCGCCACCAGCTCCTGTTGGACTGCCATTCAGGTACCACTGATAGGTTGGCGTAGCGCCGCCATTAACTGGGGCTGCAGTGAATGTCACTAAAGTGCCTTCGCAAACAGGATTAGCGGATGCGCTGATCCCAAGGCTGGCTGCAACCGTTGCAGTAACGCTCACATTGAGTGTGCTTGCAGTGCTTGTCCCACAAGTGTTTCCTGCAGTCACTGTGATAGTGCCGTTTTGACCGGCCGTGCCGGCGGTCACCGAAATGGTGGTGGTGCCTGCACCGGCATTGATGCTCCAGCCTGCCGGAACCATCCATGTATAAGTAGAGGCGTCAGCCACGCCTGTAATGCTGTAGATTAATCCGGACGAACCGGGACAAACTATGGGACTGCCTGTAATAGCGCCAGGAGCTGCCGGAGCGGGGGGACTTACCACCACTGCAAGAATGCTGGCGGCACTGGTACCGCAGGTGTTTCCTGCCGTTACCGTGATATTTCCGTTCTGACCGGCACTGCCTGCTGTTACTGTAAGGCTTGTGGATCCTGCACCACCGGTGATGATCCAGCCGGCGGGGACGTTCCATGTGTAGGTTATGGCATCCGGAACTGAGCTAATGGTATAGGTTTGTGAGGTTCCCGGACAAACCGGTGTTAATCCTGTAATGGCACCCGGAGTCGCCGGTGTGGCGGGACTTACCACCACTGGAAGAATGCTTGCGGCACTGGTACCGCAGGTGTTTCCTGCCGTTACCGTGATGTTCCCGTTCTGACCGGCACTGCCTGCTGTTACGGTAAGGCTTGCGGATCCTGCGCCACCGGTGATGTTCCAGCCGGCGGGAACATTCCATGTATAGGTATTGGCGTTCGGAACAGTGCTGATGGTATAGGTTTGCGAGGTTCCCGGGCAAACCGGTGTTAACCCTGTAATGGCACCCGGAGTGGCAGGAACAGCGGGGCTAACCACTACTGCTAAGGTACTGGCGGCACTGGTACCGCAGGTGTTTCCTGCCGTTACCGTGATATTTCCATTTTGACCGGCACTGCCTGCTGTTACGGTAAGGCTTGCGGATCCTGCACCACCGGTGATGATCCAGCCGGCGGGGACGTTCCATGTGTAAGTGGAGGCATCCGGAACTGAGCTAATGGTATAGGTTTGCGAAGTTCCCGGACAAACCGGTGTTAATCCTATAATGGCACCCGGAGTGGCAGGAACAGCGGGGCTAACCACTACTGCTAAGGTACTGGCGGCACTGGTACCGCAGGTGTTTCCTGCCGTTACCGTGATATTTCCGTTCTGACCGGCACTGCCTGCTGCTACTGTAAGGCTTGTGGATCCTGCGCCAGCGGTGATGATCCAGCCGGCGGGAACATTCCATGTATAGGTATTAGCGTTCGGAACAGTGCTGATGGTATAGATTTGCGAGGTTCCCGGGCAAACTGGTGTTAATCCTGAAATGGCACCCGGAGTGGCCGGGGTGGCAGGACTGACCACCACTGGAAGAATGCTGGCGGCACTGGTACCGCAGGTGTTTCCTGCTGTTACCGTGATATTTCCGTTCTGACCGGCACTGCCTGCTGTTACGGTAAGGCTTGCGGATCCTGCACCACCGGTGATGATCCAGCCGGCGGGAACGTTCCATGTGTAAGTGGTGGCATCCGGAACTGAGCTAATGGTATAGGTTTGCGAGGTTCCCGGACAAACCGGAGTTAAACCTGAAATGGCACCCGGAGTGGCCGGTGTGGCGGGACTGACCACCACTGGAAGAATGCTGGCGGCACTGGTGAAGCATGAGTTTGCTGCGGTCACTGAAACGTTGCCGTTTTGTCCGGCTGATCCTGCCGTTACCGTTATACCTGTGGATCCTGTTCCACCGGTGATGATCCAGCCGGCCGGGACAGACCAGTTATAACCAGTAGCACCGGGAACCGCGGAAATTGAATAGTTTTGGCTGGTACCGGGACATACAGGAGTATTTCCTGTGATGGCCCCGGGGGTGGCCGGTGCTGATGTTACTGAAAGGGTGACCGCAGTGGTGGTGGCGGTTCCACAGGAATTTGTCACAACACATGTATAGGATCCCGCAGCTGTAGCGGAATAGGAACTTCCGGTGGCGCCAGAAATGTCACCTCCGTTAAGTTGCCATTGGTATGATATGGTAGCTGAACCCGTCGCCGTGACAGAATAAAGCTGGCTGTTTCCAGCGCAAATGGTCGCACTGGCCGGACTCGGTTGTCCTGTAATACTTACCGGAATACAAAAGAGCATCTTGGCGATGTAGCCTGTATTTCTTACCAACCCGATGGGATAGGCACCAAAGGTTTGGTTCACACCAACGCCCCAGCAACTCCCTCCAACCAGCAGATCTCCGTTGCTGTCGTTAGCCAGAAAAGAAAAATAGTTTTGACCCGAACCTGTGGCACCTGCCTTTGCACTCGCTTCGGCGGCACCGGTACTCCGGTTTATTTTTAAAAGAAACAAATCCAACGACCCGGTAGAGGTCTGGCTGTAACCGCCAAAGGGTGCTGTGCCGTTAAAATTGCCACTTACAAAAACAGAATTACCGTATGCACTGATGCCATACGAGGTCATGCCGGCACCGGAGGCTGTATATTGCTGAGTCCAGCTATGCACACCTGCATTAGTAATTTTTGTCACAAAAATACTCGCAACGGTCCCGCTATTTGTGATGCTTGATCCAAAGTTGATACTTTCGCCCGCATTTAAACCTGAGGTGATGTATAAGTCGTTATTGTTATCCATGGCAATCTGGAAATGGTAGTTCCATTGGGATGAAATACTCCATCCCTGTTTCACCCACTGGCATGTACCTGAGCTGTTATATTTGGCAAGAAAGGAATTGGAGTTTGTTGATCCGGCCCCTGCACCTGTAGTGACATTGATTGATCCGAAAGTTGCGGTTGACTGGAAATTGCCGGAGATAAAAATATTTTCAGAAGGATCCAGCGCTAATCCATATCCATAGTCCGTTTTACTGCTGCCGGCACTATTAGCCCATATGCAGTTACCTGATAAATCATATTTAGCAATAAAAATATCCGTTGAATAAGAAGCCCCGTCCATAAGCGAGGTTAAGGTAATCCCACCTCCAAAATCAATTTTTGCATTGTAAGTTCCCACTACATAAATAGCATTATTTGAAACCCTGATGCCTTCAACACTCTTTGATCCTTGTGGCGTAGCTGCTGCAGCGATCACACTTACCCATTGAAAAACACCTGCACTGTTATATTTTGCAATAAATCCATCTCCGCTGTAAACAGAAGTTTTGGTGATCCCGCCGGCATCAGCATTTAAAAGCCCGCCAAACCGGGTGGTCCGCTCAAAATATCCGCAAGCAAATACATTTCCCGAGGCATCGGTGGTTACGCCTTTGATTTCCACATGCCCGTCGTTGCCGCTTCCTATCCTGTCCATCCACTGTATCGTGCCGGCAGCGTTGTATTTTGCTATAAAACCACTGTAATGAAAGGCCGATCCGTAGCCGTTCACCAACGTTCCGTCAAAATTGCACTGATCGGCAGAAGTTCCGCAATAATAACCACCGATGATTCCGTTGTTGGAAGCATCCACAGCTATATCATGTGTGTATACGCCATTGTTGTCATCGGTCCGGTTTCCTTTTTTTACCCATTGCCATTGGGCCGTTACTGTTGATGTGAACATCAGGGTGAGCATCACCACAAATAAAGTGGAAAATAATTTTTTCAGGTGGGTAGTCATGCGATTAATTGTTTGTAGTATTGGAAATAAGGGTTGCCTAAGAACAGTATAGTAATTTATTTAGTGCCTGTCAATAAACTGTGTGTTTAGGCTATAAAGTTTGGGTTCGAGGCACCCGAAGCTGTATAAAAATCAGGAGTCCCGACAAGAAATGTCGGGATGACTGGTTTTTTCAGCAAGGGTAACGATGAAACCGGACTTTATAGACAAACACAATTTAGATGAATTTTAAATCAGCACATACATAATATGCAGCAATATTAAAAATATTATCTGAATATTCAAAATAATTATTTCACCAGTTTTTGACAAATTATTGTTTAATTATTACACCCGGGAAAAACGGAATATCAATTCTTTGACCCTTCGGTTATCGTCGCCGGCGTTTTACGTGAATACTGCAGTTGAATGACTGGAGATTTCTACCGACTAACTTGCCATCATCAGAGGGAGCTCAATCAAAAACATCATTTTAAAAATATACTAAAATGGAGTCCCTTTGCCCGCGCTGGATGGGGCGTTTGTTGTTAGTAATAAAATGGAGGGGAATTGATTGCGTTGGGGTTAACGCATGATGTTTATTTCGCCTTCACGTGCCATCTGAATGCCCTGAGTATTGGTGTAGTCAATGGTGAAGTAATAAGTTCCGATGTCGCAGGTCTTTCCTTCATAGGTGCCGTACCATTTTGGATGCGACGCGTCCGCAGAATATATTTTTTTCCCGGAGGCATTGTAAATATTCGTGCTGTTGATTACCAGGTTATCCGGGTAACAGGCCACAGCCCAAAAGTCATTAAGGCCATCACCATTTGGGGAAAACGAATTGGGACAAGCCATGTAGCTGTCGATGTATTCAGCGGCAAAGAAATAGGTAACCACGCTATCGGCATATCCGACCACAACCTCGTAGCCTCCCAGAAATTTAGTAAACGGCTGGTCATTCCAATAACCGGGGAAGTAATCGTTTGGAAGGAATTCAATGACCGGGGTTTTCTCATAGCCGGGTTTCCATTGGTACGACAATGCCCCCGGTTTAGTGGCATCCAGAAAAATCTGTGGTCCGTCCGGCAGGGCAACGGGGGTGGGGCTTCCCTGCTGGGTCACGGAAAGGGTAAGTGTTTCCCGTTCAGTTTTTGTGGGGTCCTTCTTGCACGAGTTCATGCAGAAAAGGAGTACAACCACTATTAAAATGATTCTTTGCATTTTCATGGATTGAGTGGTTGATAGCGGCCCAATTGCCAGCGTAGCTATCCTGACACATAATACAATGGGCCAAAATGTTGGGTTAACTCCTTATCGGAGGAAATTCCGCAGCTGCCAAAAATCATTAAGCGGCCATGCAAACTATAACCTAATTCGGCCGAGAAGGTTTTATTTTCAGTAAGTGAAATTCCCGCAATCAGGTGCTTAAAACATAAAGAACTCAGATGAATGTTGAGGGTTTTGTCGATTCCGCTGAAGCGAAATTGCAGTGAACCGGAAATCTCAAATTCAGCATTAACCGGGAGGGTGTAACCGGAACTGAATGTCCAGATGCGGCTCATCCTGCATTGACCGATAAACCCGTAATCAGGACGCGTGAGGTTTTGAATTCCAAGCCCTGCGTAAAAATGTTTTCTGCTGAAGACCAGTCCTGTGCTGAAATTCAGAGTCTTCTTTGTCCCTTCACCTGGTGGTGGCTCCATTCTGCCGAGACCATGGCCCTGGTCGACCAGTACGCTCGTTTCAAGGAGATTATACCAGTTCAAGCCAGATTGAAAGTACTGCAGTGTAACTCCGATACGAAGAAAATTGTGTCGCGAAAGCCTGATTTTATAGGAAATACTTTGATCAAGTCTGGATGATGTTCTTTGCCCCGACTGGCTATGGCTGAACATCGCACCCCATCCCCATCTGCGCCGGCCTCCGGAACCGCCATCATACCCAAAAAAGTACTCATAGGGTTGGTAAGTCCGTTGATCAAACTCATAATCGGGATAAAGAAACCGCACCCCGCACTGTACCGTCGGTCGTTGTTCAAATCCGCAAAAGCCGGGGTTTTCCGTGAAACGATTTACCATTCCAACAGCAGCGGACGGCTCATAAAATTTTGTGGTATCTTCCTTATTGATGAATTTCTTCCAGCACGCCTGCCGTTGCTCTTCGCGCTGGTGCTGTTTCATTTCCTTAACCTGCAGACTGTCGAACCAATCCTCCTCCTGGGCGACTGCCAAGGCGCTCGAAAACAGCATGATCGCCAGAAAAGGAAGGGCAATTATCGACTTTATATGGGGAAACAACATGGAGGTTTTATATGGGCAAAGTAACGCATCAGGGATACAAAAGTTACACAAAAGCAGATAAAGTAAAAAGACTTTTCCAGATAGTATTCAAGTGGGTAACGGATAGGGTTTTATACTGAACCACCGCTCCCGGAACCTCAGTAAATACAAACAAAAGCATACGTTAATTGTCTCTTTTTTAAAACAATAACATATGGTTTTTCGTTTTGGTTTGTTAGTAGCTTCTAAACAAAAAATCATTTTAAACAAAAACAAAAACAAAACAATGAAAAAATTGAAATTAATGACAATCGTTGCGATACTGACGATGGTTGTATTGGCAGGATGTAAAAAGGATGACACTGGATCTTCCGGAATGACTCCTGTAAAAGTTTATCTGACGGATGCTCCGGGAAATTTTCAGCAGGTTAATGTCGATATTATTGGTGTTGAATTCAAAATGGAAGAGGCCGGTACCGTTATTTTGAATGTAAATAGCGGAGTTTATAACCTGCTCGATTTTACCAATGGAGTTGATACACTCATTGCTTCTTCCGACGTTCCTTCCGGGATGCTTTCGCAGGTCCGTTTAATTCTGGGACCCAATAATTCCGTGATGGTTGATAGTGTGGTTTATCCCCTCTCGACCCCCAGTGCCCAGCAATCCGGATTGAAACTGAATGTACACAGCACCCTGGTTGAAGGCGTTGTTTATAATTTGCTGCTCGATTTTGATGCTAATCAATCCGTTGTTCTCACGGGTAACGGTGACTACATCCTGAAACCGGTAATCAGGGTTGTGAGCACGGCAACCACCGGTTCAATACATGGTAATGTTGCCACCGCGCTGGCATTGCCCGCTACGATCAGTGCCGTTGAAGGCCTGAATACTTTTACAAGCGTTACGGATACCAATGGCTATTTTCTGATGCAGGGAATTCCTGCGGGTACTTATTCGGTCACCATTACACCACAAACTCCTTATGTTGCACTCACCATTCCGAATGTTAGTGTAACGGTAGGCAATATGACGGAGCTTGGCGCGATTACTTTTTAAGTTTGCTGAAGTTTTTTTAATTTATTCTGAAGTTTGCCCCGGGTTGAAACCCGGGGCAAATTTTTTTATTTGCACAAGGATGCCATGTTTCTTTTGGCCTCTTCAGAACCCAGCGCCCCGGCTTTTTCGAAATCGCGGCAGGCTTCATCAGGTAAGCCCATAACACTGTATACTATGCCGCGGTTGTTATAATTCTCCGCCTGATCGGGCATTAATTCAATGGCTTTTGTAAAATCCGCAATGGCTTTATCATAAAGTCCCTTGTTGCCGTACATCATACCGCGGTTGTGATAACCCTCAGCAAAATCAGGGTTTATTTCAATGGCGCTGGTGAAATCGCTGATCGCTTTATCATTTAATCCCTGCTTACCGTAGATGCCTCCGCGATTATTATAAGCCATGAAATAGTCGGGTGTAGATTCAATAACCCGGGTGAAATCAGCTATTGCCTGTTCAAACATGTCCTGCCTTCCATAGATGTTTCCACGATTAATGTAGGCATCAATTTGATCGGGATTCAATTCAATGGATTTTGTATAATCGTTAATCGCTTTATCAAACGCTCCCATGTCATTGTAAATAAGAGCACGGTTAAAGAAGGCGTCTTCAAAATCCGGCTTTAGTTCAATGGCTTTCGTATAATCGTTGATAGCCTTCGTATTTAATCCCTGGTAGTGGTACAAAACACCACGATTGAAATACGCCAGATCGCACTTTGCGTTTTGTTCGATGGCTGTGGTATAGAAGGTCATCGGGTCGGAATAGGCGAGGGACTTCACGATGGAGAACACCGACAGCCCAACAAAAAGAGCAACCGGTATCCAGGGTTTTTTAATCGTGTCGTTTTTAAGCCATGTTGCCGGAATGGAAAAAAGCACAAATAACAGTATGCCTGTCATTGGAAGAAAGAAACGATGATCGAGATAATCAAAATTCGGATGTTTGAACAACAGTGAGGGCACCAACAAGATCAGGAACCAGGAAAAACAAAATACTTTTTCCTTTGCTGATCTTTCCTTATTACGGAGAAACATAAACGCTATCAAGCCCATAATCACTATACCGGCCAGCGTGTTGAACAGTGAAAAGCCCGGAATGGGAGCGGTATCAGAGGGTAGGAAAAACCTCGCCAGCGATTCGGGTATGACCCGCAAATTCAATAGAAATGGGCTTAGTCCGAATTCGTTATCAGGAATGGCGGAGTTATCAATAGTCATAGATCGAAGCCAAAACCAGCATGCTCCTGAAATCGCATAGAGTGCGATAAGCAGAAGATGTTTTTTTTCAACACTGTTTTTAAAAGAAAACGTGAAGTAATAAATAATGAAGAGAAAGGGAAGAAACGCTGCCGTTTCTTTGCTGAATAAAGCCAGGGTAAAGGCCCCCCAGTGCAATAACAAATAACTTATTTTGCGCTTTTGCAGAAATTCTGTCAGGAATAAAAACGATAACAACGAAAAAAGTATCAGCAGCAACTCAGCCCGGTTAGGCAGGTGGGCCGTGGCTGATACGAACAGCGGATGAACGCAGAATATCAGTGCACTGAACAGCGCCAGCTTCGGGGGAATGGAAAAGCGTTTGAGCAAAAGAAACAGCGAACAGGCGATGAATCCCAGTAGCAATAGGTTCATCAGGTGAAACATCCAGGCATTAACGCCTCCTGATAACTGGATATCTACCATATAAGACAATGTTCCCAGAGGACGATAGAATGCGCCGGACTCCATCAGAAACTGATCGGTAAGAAATACCCTGGAAACATTTCCGAAATCACTCAGAAAAGCAACTTTTTCGGTGATCATTTTATCATCATCAAAGCCACTGAACCCAAACCGGATGGTATGCATATAGAGCAGTACAGGTAAACAAAAGACAATGATCAGTGGCAAAATATTCTTTATCCGGCTTCTGCCACTTTCCTCGTTTTTTGTTTCGGCCCCTTTTCTTTTCTGGGGATGTTGCCGGGGTTTGAGGTGTGTTTTTTCCATTCCTGGTGGGTTGAAAGTTCAATATTAAATACTGATGAACATTTGGATTTTTGCAGTCGCTGTTACAAAAATATGATTTTTAGCGGATTTACTTTCATGAATGAATAAAACAATTAAACGGTTAGAAAGTGCAAGAAAAAAACTTACGGTTGTTATTGATGGATTTTGTGTTTATTTGTATTAAGTGAACAGTAAATACGAATGCAGTCTTTCCGGATCAGTCGATATTGAGCAACTTCCTGACGCTACTTATGTTGTCTTTTCTGAAGAAGACGATCTTACACTGTTTATATAAATTCGGATAAGGTTATTTTTAATAGATTTGTTACCGACATACGTTTTTCATCTAAAAAAGCAAACTGTTTGAAATGATAAAAACACTTTACTACGGTTTCATTCTTTGTGGCTTGTTAATTCTGGCCTCCTGTACAGAAAATTACTTGTGCAAGGAAAATGATGTTTGTGTAAAATTGAAAAAATACAGATATGATGACAAATTGAAGATTTGTATTACGTTGAAAAATAATACAAATCAGGATATTTATCTCACAGGATTTCGGTTCCTGACCTATGGGCTAAATGTTGAGAAGGAGTTTAACGGAGAAAGGAGTGATGCTACTTTTGAGTTTTATAATAGCCTCTTGAATAATGAGGAAGAAGATAGCTCATCTTCATTTTGGGTTCTTGAAGAACCTGATCATACTGAAGAAAGAAAAAGGTGCAACGTGGTGAATTATGGGCCAATTTCTAATGTAGCTTTTAATGATTCCGTCGTGTCTGAGTTATTCAATTATGTTGATAAAAGTTTTGGGGAATTGTATGGGGCTGACTCAGTAAAATTTATGAGTTGGAATTTAGATTGTATTTTCATTCCCAGGCATAGCGAAATATCCGATGGTGTGAGCGTTATGATACAAAAAATAGATTGCGATAAATTGATTTTTCAATTTGCTTATCCTAATACTAATTGGATCGATTACAATTTAAGCCGAAGTACAAATGAAGAATCGCTTCGAAGGCAGATTGAATTATCAAAAATTAACTATCCTGATACATTATTGGGGTATATTCATTATACTAAGCCCATTACAAGCGGGGTTTTAGAAATTCGTAAATAGGTTTCCTGAGCTTATAAATACCCTGTCCTCCAATATGGTTAGTACTTCTTATAAACTGTAAATCGTCATGAAAATGAGAAACCAGATCCTTTTTTTTATTATTATTTTTTTTCTGGTGACTCCTTTAAAATCACAGAATCAACATAATCTTTCACTGCTTGTAAAAGACAGTGTAAAAACTTTTAGAATATCGTGTGACAATGATAAGTACTCTAACGCATTCCTGAATAAAGCAATGAACAGGAAGATATGTTTTAAAATGAGAATTTTCAATCACAACAACAGCCAGGTTGTTTTATATTTATTGAACAAAGAGGCCACGCGTTTGCCAGTAGCGTATCTTGTTCAAGACACTTCGCTCATTATTAGGGATACGTCATTTTATTATATGGGTCTTTTTGTTCAGGACACAAATCGTTATGAACCAATTGTAATCCCTGAATTCAGAAGACCTGACACCTCTGGATTAAAAAACGACACCCTTAAACTATTTTATTCCAGCGATCGAATGCTGAGATGTTTGAATAATAAACTTGGAGGTTATTTTGGATTTACTTATTCCATAGAGGATGAGCAAGGTAATACGCCCTGCTTTGATGGTACACGCAATCACTGGCAATTATGTAGTGATTCAGGGGATAGGGAAGCTGTTGAGAAAATGAAAAAACTGCAAGCAAAGCAGCGTTCAAAATTAACTAGTTTGGTGAAACGTAATAGCAAAAAAGTTCTCAGTAGATTGACCATCAAAGATAACAGAGATGTTAATCTGTATTTTTTTTACAGACAGTATTTGAATTTTGCGATAAAAAATTTAGTGTATTATTCCTTTTCTCCCGGCGATGTATACTACATAACCTTTTACTACACTTTTTACCTTGGCAATGAGTTTTCTTCTCCACAGTCAAGTATATTCCCCTCTGGTTCAATTGATCTTATGGAAGTAATCAATACTGATCTTAAGGAAAATGATGTTGATACGAACGAAATTTTTCAGGGCCAATTAAAAAGCAATAAGATAATGTTACTCATTAAATGAGTCGAGTGATCCTAATCTTACCAATGCAAGTTTAACATTAGTAATCTCCGGCCCTTCGACTGCGGTCGCCTGATAAAACGTCGGCTCCCTTCGCTTAGGGACCGAAATTTGGGCATAAATGGCGGGGGAGTTTGAGAGGGCGGCGAAGCCGCCCTCTCAAACTCCCCCGCCTAAAGATAAGGCCCCGGTCCCTGAGCGGAGGGAGCCTGTGCTTTTCAGGCGACCGCAGTCGAAGGGCCGGAGATTAAATTTTCTATTTTGCGCTGGTAAGATTGCGATCAATCAAGTTTTTTACGCCTTAAATCAATGCATGCATATAACAAAGTATCTGGTGAAAACGGTTGTGTGCCTGTAATTTGTTCAGTTTATTAAATACGCGTGAATTGCGGGTTTCGTTAGTTTGTTTTTCAACATTTTCTTTTCCGGTTGTTATTGAAGGATTTTGTGTTTATTTGTATTAAGTGAACAGTAAATACGAATGCAGTCTTTCCGGATCAGTCGATATTGAGCAACTTCCTGACGCTACTTATGTTGTCTTTTCTGAAGAAGACGATCTTACACTGTTTATATAAATTCGGATAAGGTTATTTTTAATAGATTTGTTACCGACATACGTTTTTCATCTAAAAAAGCAAACTGTTTGAAATGATAAAAACACTTTACTACGGTTTCATTCTTTGTGGCTTGTTAATTCTGGCCTCCTGTAAAGAAAATTACTTGTGCAAGGAAAATAATGTTTGTGTAAAATTGAAAAAATACAGATATGATGACAAATTGAAGATTTGTATTACCTTGAAAAATAACACAAATCAGGATATTTATCTCACAGGATTAAATTCACTGACTCATGGGCTGAATGTTGAAAAGGACTTTAATGGTGAAAGGCGTGATGCTCGTTTTGAGTTTTATAATAGCCTGATAAATATTGGAGGTGAAGTTAATATATCGCCATTATTAAATCTCAAGGACCCCGACTATACTGAGGAAAGAAAAATTTGTAATGTTGTGAACTATGGGCCAATTTCTAATATGGCTTTTAAAGACTCTGTGGTATCTGAATTATTCAGTTATGTTGATAAAAGTTTTGGGGAATTGTATGGGGCTGACTCTGTAAAATTTATGAGTTGGAATTTAGATTGTATTTTTATTCCCAGGCATAGCGAAATATCCGATGGTGTGAGCGTTATGATACAAAAAATAGATTGCGATAAATTGATTTTTCAATTTGCTTATCCTAATAATAATCGGATTGATTATAGTTTATGGCGAAACAATAATGATGAATCATTCCAAAGGCAAGTTAGGTTATCAAGAATTAACTATCCTGATACTTTATTGGGATATATTCATTATACTAAGCCCATTACAAGCGGGGTTTTAGAAATTCGTAAATAGGATTTTCTGAACTTATAAATACCCTGTCCTCCAATCTGGTCGCGACCCTTAACTCATCAGTCATGATAATTTTAGATTATATTTATTACAGGTTTTACAAAACCGCAGAAATGATCAGATTTTTTAATCCTGAATGGACAGGGCTTTTACATATGTCATTCTGCCTTGCTGTTACAATTGCGTTGATTCTTAAAATATTGGATGAATTTCATGATATATCTTCGTCAGACGTAATTTTAACTATGTTTATACCCGTCCTGATTGGTTTCTTTTTATTTGTTTGGCGCAAAAGATACCTGAAAATCATTTTACGTTTTGAAAAGGAGAGTAAAAGGAAGAATCTTATTTTAAATATATTGCTTATTTGTTATTATGTAATTGGTCTTCATTTAATTATTTTCATATAAATCTGACTGATCTTCTAAAGTCTCCTTCTCCAATAAGAAGCAATCAATTCCTTGATTATTAATTACTGGAACTGTTTTACCGGGATTTGGTGTAGTGTAAAAGTTGGAGCGCCGTTCTATAAAAACTACTACTATGTTTATCTGTTCAATAAAACTGGCATTTAATTATTGATGAAACGCCATATCCCTTGAATATTGATTGCAATTAACAATGAAAAAAATTTACTACTTTTTTGAAATACTATTTTATCAGTTTAACAAGATAAAATTAATTGGGCAGGCCGAAGATAACAATGCTCACTTTGCTGCAATGATTTTTAGTTTATTGATGAGCCTTAATATATTGTCTGCTCTGTTGATTCTGGATAAAATCAAGATAATATCCGACTTTTATGGTAATGCATATTTCATATGGATTTTATTTCTCCTCATGTATTTTGCAGTATATCTTCTTTTTGTAAGAAATAATAAACATAAATATATTAATGAAAAATATAGAAAATATAAAAACATTAAAAAAACTAGACGTTTTATATTGAACCAGTATCTTATTTTCTATTTGAGTTTTACTTTAATATTTTTGATTTTATCTTTCATGATCACTAGCGTTGCGTTGTTTTTAAAAAAAGTTTTTTGAAAGTCTTGATATATCATCGTTAGCGAAGTTTTTTTTACAGCAACGATTTGAACTTTGGTTTGAAGACATACACTATAATGGGTTTGTTTATCAATCTGATAGTACTGATGGAAGCAAGCCTTGGTCGGGATCTGGATATTCTCCACTTGGGTTGACTGATGGTGAATCATACTATAAAACTAATACTTACAGATTTTTTTGGAATTTTAATCCAGACTAGCATGAATAAGAATATTATGTTAATAAGTACAATAATAGCAATTGTTATGTTTTTGTTTATTGTGTTGCTTGTTGAGACAACTTGTAATAATAGTAATAGATATAAAAATAATTTTAGGAATCGCTCATTTCATGGAATTGTAACAGGTATATCCTACGATGCAAAAAAAATTCCCACTGTAAGGATATTGGACTCAAACTATTACCTCGGAATATATTCTTATGGTGTTAGTGAATTCTTGAAAGCGAATGATTCGCTGGTCAAATTAAAAAATGAAGATGACTACATTTTATACAGAAAGGACTCTTCAGGAATCTGGCAAGCAATCTATGGTAGACCATAGTATTGGGATGACTCTTGAGATTGTGAAACCAGCAATGGAAAAGAGATGTTAGTGTTATTGGTGAGAAGATCATTCGCATTATTAATATCAAACAAAATAAGCTTATGAAAGTGTTATATTATTATTACTACTTATTTTATACAAAAATACTACCTGATGACGAGCCACATGCAACCACAGTATTTACATTAAGTGTATCTGAAGGATTTTTCATAAACGGCATTTTGCAAATCTTTTTAGCCCGTTTTTTCTGTATGCCACTAAATATATGGCCTATGATAGGGGTACTTGTGCTATTAATCTTTCTTAATTATTTTTATTACCAACGGTCAGGCAGGGCAAAAGAAATAGTGAAAACCAAACCTATGTTCTATTCCAATCATAAGTTTTCGATTGTTTTAACGCTTTTGTTTTTTATAGTTACCTCATCTTTCCTTTTTTGGGAACCGGTTTACATAAAACAAATCATGGAGAATTATTGCAGATAATAGTAAGATAATTTTGTCTATGCATAATCATAAAGCAAAGACATACAGCAGAATTATAGCTACCCCTCGGGTTAGGCAATATTGCAGGAATACAGCATAATTACACCTTTTATAGCTACCTTTGTACTTTAATATGAAAACGACTACGATAGATATTAAGAGTACATGCTCCGGTACATTGACCAACAATGACGGATTAGCATTGTTATATGCAATTGAAAATGTCCTTCGCGATACAGATGCAGTGATTCTTAGCTTTGCCGGTATTGATACTATTTCTACATCTTTTTTGAATTCCTCGTTGGGCGAAATCGTTGAGAAACACGGTCTGATTCAATTAAAGGGAAGAATTCTAATTAAGAATTATACACCTGCAGTGGGGGCGATGGTTCAGAAATATATGCTCAACTTGAAAAAGCTGGAACTGTTGTAAATTTAATTTTTCATACTTTCTCTTTGGTGGTCTTCCGGCTTGTATAATCAGCGTCACGGGTTGGTATCTATTTTTTCAGGTATGAGATCCTTAAAACCCAAATCCTTCTGAGCAAAAATTCAACACACCAAATAGCTTCATGAAAAGAATAATGATAGTCTCTGTAATGGTTGTTTGCATTGCTATCCTTTCGGTGGTTATGTTTTCAGCATGTAACAACGACAGTCAGAATAAATGTTCATCTCCTGGAAAAGAAACTGTTATTGATCCTGCGTTGAATCAATACATCCGCGATTATATATCATTCTTTGGAAACAAACGGCAGCACCTTGTTTTTCAGTTGTTCTGCACTAGAAATAACGTTCAAGAGAAACAATTTTTACTGACCAGTCAGGTTTCCCTGAAAAAATTATTACAGTTTCCCCCCTCTGGATATATTGATGTTTCAGGAGAAGCGGTTTTGATATATTCCGGCTTTGAATCATTTGTTGAAACAGAAAATGCTTTTGATCGCAGATGTTTTCTTCATAAAATCCTGATATGGGATGAAGATTTGTATTGGAAAAACTGCAAAAATGCACTACTTAGCCCATACAATTTCACCCATCCCAGTTGGATACTGAATTACGATTGCCTGGCGAAAACATGGTCATGCGATCCCGGTTATGATACGCTGATCTATAATGAGAAAGGCCTTCCTCAGGAAAAAGTTTTGTATCCGAAGGTGAAATAACCTACTTTTTTTTGCTGAGGCTGTTTTTACTCATGTTTTACAAAAAAATTACTGTCTAACATTTGTAAAACAAATATTGTTGAATACACTTTTTTTACTATATTTTTATTTGGTAAAATAATCTTTGTAAAGTTCTGAATGCCTTTCCTGACAAAGAAAAAAGGCAAACAGAAGTATTTTCATCTACCTTCTATTTGCCTTACCTTGCGATCCCGGAGGGACTCGAACCCCCAACCAACAGAACCGGAATCTGCCATTCTATCCATTGAACTACGGGACCAGGACTGCAAAGATATAAAGAATTTTTCAACTGGAAATATGCCACACGCTGCTGTATGCAGTATTCGTGGATAGACGCCTGTCTGATTCAAGTCACGATTGCAGTCATTCAAGGACTTATTTGCGGCATTGAAGAATGTTTATTTGTTTACGGGGTGGTCCAGGTTTACTTTCGTAACGTGAAAGTGAAGAAGGTTGTTTTTATTACGGGATTATATGTCGAACCATACCTATTTATTTAATTCTGCTGTCTGGGAAGTGTTTGGAGATTATTTCGACCAATCGGGATTGAAGTATCCACTCGAAGGGATTTCAAAAATTGATCATAAGAAAAATGTATGGCTTAACGACCTTATGATGAAAGTGAAAAACGGGGAGCAAAAAGAAATTTTTAATTTTTCTGAAATAAAACCCCTTACAGAGGATCAGGGCTTTTCGTTCTGGAATTCACAGAATCCTGACCTTGGAAATGTAAACGGGTTCCTGGTTGTATCAGGCGATGAGATTTTTTTAAGCTGGAATTCAGAAGATGGATGTCACTCCGGCTCGAATCACCTGCATATGATCGATAGGCAGCATTACACCCAGATAGGATACGTCTTTAAAGGTAAAGAGCGTATGTCCTCCTGGGAATTGCATTTAAAGCGTGTTTAAAAATAAAGTCTATGATGATGGATCATGTTGTTTATGTGGATCATTCCACAAATGAGATGGATAAGTTGCTGAAGGGTGAAAAATGTATGATCATCCGTGCCAGCATGGGCAGAAAAACACCTTATGGTCGCGTAAAGCCCGGTGAAATTCTCTACTTTGTTAACAACAACGGCGATGGATTGGTCCGCGCTGCTGCAGTAGTCAAAAGTGTCAGTAATTCTGATATGATGACCCCTGAAGAAAGCAGAAAACTGTTGTTTTTAAAGAAAAACGAATTGCACCTCGAAATCACACAGCTGAACGATTACCTGACGAAAAAGTACATGGTACTGGTCGAAGTGAAAGACGTCTGCCGTATCATGGAATTCAAAATCGATAAAACAGCGATTCAGAATACCGACGATTGGGTGCCCATCGAGAATATCGATCTGCTCAAGAAAAAAACCCGGTAATCAGGGGCAGTCCATAAAGCCCGTCTGCGGCGTTGTCCTCGTATTGTCAGGCTTTTCTCGTTTAAAGAGTGACCTTGCAGAGAGGCCGCTAAAAGCGCCCTGTTCATATCACCTTCAGGGGTCAGATCGAGTGCAGACGCGCGTTTTTCGCGGCTGTGTATCGAGATCCGAACCGCTGAAATGTCATCATCATAATGATTTTTGCGTGCGAAATTATGTCTCGGGATGACCGCACCTATCTGGCATTTGAATAGCCAGTTTATTTGTTAATTAGTTTATTTGTCAATTGGTTAACGAATCAACTAATCAACCCATCAACGAATCAACCTGTCCTTTCCCCTAAACTCTTCCTTAAAAACTAACCCCTGCATATTTATAATGCGCAGCACAGGCACCCTCGCTCGAAACCATACAGGCGCCCACCGGATCGGATGGGGTACAGGCTTTACCGAAAAGCTTACAATCGGAGGGTTTCTTCAGTCCTTTTAAAAGTTCACCGCAGATACACCCCTTGTCTTCTTTGGGTTCGGGTAAAACGACTTCAAAAACTTTGGCAGCGTCGAATGCGGAGTACTGTTCCCTGAGCTGTAACCCGCTTGCAGGAATTACTCCAAAGCCTCTCCACCAGTCTCCCGCCAGTTCAAATACTTCCCCTAATAACCGCTGGGCTATCAGGTTTCCTTCCGGTTTCACAACCCTTTTGTACTGTATTTCAACCCTGGGCGATTCCTGCTCAATTTGTTGTGCCAGCATCAGTACCGATTGTAAAATATCAAGCGGCTCAAACCCGGCAACCACACAGGCCAATCCGTACTTTGCGGGAATAAATTCGTAAATCGATGAGCCGGTGATGGTACTGACATGGCCCGGACAGATGTATCCGTTGATCTTGATACCTTCTGTGATGAGCGCTTCCATGGCCGGAGGCATGATCTTGTGTGCAGAAAGTAAAAAGAAATTCGTCAGTTGTTCTTTATGCGCCTGAACAATCGCCGCGGCACTTCCCGGTGCGGTGGTTTCAAAACCGATGCCCAGGAAAACCACTTCTTTGCCCGGGTTTTCGCGGGCAATTTTCAACGCGTCAAGGGTGGATGCCACAATGCGGACATCAGCTCCACCGGCCTTTTCTTTGTCCAACGTGCTGAACGAACCCGGAACCCGGATTAAATCGCCATAGGTGCAAAGAATCAGGTTTTTTCGTTTTCCCAGCGCAATGGCGTGGTCAATATACGATTTGGAAGTTACGCATACCGGACAGCCGGGTCCCGATACCAGGTGGATATTTTCGGGCAACAGTGAGGGAATTCCGTAGCGGTGAATGGCCATGGTATGCCCTCCGCAAACTTCCATTAAAACAATGTCTTTATTGGTGGCACTCCGGATTTTGCCTGCCAGGGTTTTAACCAACCCGGGATCACGGAATTCTGTCGAAAATTTCATATCAGGAATGTTCTGTTTGGGTGTGAAAACTGAAAAATAAGGATTAAAGATCTTTCACTTCATCCAGTTCTTTCAGATAGCGCATATTCTCGGCCGCTTCTTCGGCACTGATCTTTTCTAAGGCAAAGCCGGTATGCAACAGAACATATTCTCCCACTGCGGGATTTTCAATAAGTTGCAATGAAGCATCTGTGATGGCCCCGTTTACCGAAACTTTGGCCATGGACCCTTCAATGGAGAGTATTTGTGCAGGAATGCTGAGGCACATAATTTTATTTTTGGCAAAGATAAGAATATTCGTGCGGATGGAGCCTCGTATAACCGGCATTTTGGCAGATTTTTTTTGAGGCATTAAACCATTTCACATGAGCGGCATCTAACCCGCCAAATTCTTTAAAAATGAAAAATATCCTCTTCCTGCTGCGTAAAGCCTCTTTGTTGAGCTGGCGCTATCTGCTTGCCTTTCTTGGTTTTTTTCTGGGATTCTCCCATGCCGTGGTGGCCCAGTATGGCGCCCCCGAAAACCGGTACAGAATTCAGGGTACCCTGATAACCGAAGGGTGTCCGGTTGTACCTGCCCGTTTAAAGGTAACCCTCCAGCAAAAATGGATCGGGCAGGATCAGGCTTATAAAGTAGGAGAGTCCTTTACGGATGAAAAAGGTGATTTTTCATTTTCTGGTTATGATAATTTCTTTTCGGATAATTTTATGATATTGGTTAATGACGAGGATGGTGAAGCGAATGGTAGTTTCAACGACACTGTTTTTCTGATGCCGGTGGAGGATCTGCGCCTTGAGACTGAAGGGCAGGGGGGATGGTCCCGCTTATATTTCAACAAGAATCCGCTCGTGTTGAAGGTGCGCCGCAATGGAGGTTCCCCATGCGATGAACAGGATTCTATAATTCCGGAAGAAAACTTTATCGGGGATTCTGCGAACAACGTGCTCCTTGCTGATACGGCAACCGCTTCAGAAAACTACGGTTTCCCGGAAACGGTCAATAGTTCAGATACTACTGCAACCACAGGTTGGTCTGTGTATGAAAATATGCAACTGAAGGTTACGGCTTATCCCAATCCAAACAGCGGGTTGCTGAAAGTCGAAATCGTTATCACTGAAAATGCTGCAGCCCAGCTCAGGCTTTTTGACGACCGTTACCGGAAACTTATCGAAGAAAAAATGATGCTGCAACCCGGATCTAACCTGCATGTTATCGATATCCTCCCTTATGCTCCCGGGCTCTATTTTCTGGAAATTCAAACCGGAAATACCCGCGAACTCATCAGAATTATAAGGGTTGGAAATGATTAAGCGCACCTTCAATCCGGAAAACGGACTTAAAGATGCGCTTAAAAGGTTCAGGAATTTCTTCCCTGAAAATGTCTGCTAGAACATAAAATCAAGACCAATGGTGGCATGACTGATGTCGTAACCGGCTTCTAACAATACCCCAACATTCGGGTGGAAGTAGTAAGCAGCTCCAATAAATCCACCGAAATATGGATTCGCAGGATTGTAATCGGGTTTTGGTTCGTAATCATGTTTTCTGTTATAACCATCAATACGAACTCCACCTGCTGCTCCGGCATAAGTGTCGAGTTTTGGTACACCCCAACTGCAATGCCATGCTGCTCTGACGCCGGCGCCAAATGAGGTCCAGGTTCCGCCATACCTTTCATCACCAATTTTATATGTGTAGTTGTGAAAGGAGTACCCAAAAGATCCTCCAAGAGTGATCACTCCGGGACCGGCCTTAAACGTTCCGTGCTCATAATGTAGCCTGAACGCCGGACCAAAGCCAGTGCCTCCATGATACGCTCTTCCCGGGCCAAATCCCACTCCGATTAAATTAGACCCCACAGTCACTGTCTGACTTTTCTGTCCCATGCTGGTTCCTGCAATAAGCAGGAAAGCAGCCATCAATAAAATTGTTTTTTTCATAATAGATATTAATTTCTACAAAGATACGCCATAATTTGGATTTATTCTAATATATTAAATTTTCACGACGGTTTTTACGTTTGTAAATTCAAGTATATCAATTTTTTACAAAGACTTTTGTGTTGAATATGGTTGTTGGTTTATAGCGAGTTACAAAGGTCGTTTGGCTCAAAAAAGTACTGCATCACCTGGTAGCTGCCGTGGAAGTCAGTGTTTCGATTACAGTCGCTAAAACACGCGCCTGCTCCCGGATATTGGCTGCAGTCATTTCAAAAGTCCGGTGATAAATGAAACCATACCGCAGAATCCCCGTATACATGGGGTTAAAGGGGGGTAAGTCCCCAATTTGGTCTTTGAATTATTTGTTTATTTTTCACTAAAACGCTGTCTAACTGTAATATGGAAATATTAAGTACGGTAATGCTTGCTTTTTGACCTTTATGTGATTATTTTTATACTGCTTTTTTCCGTCCACTCTGATTATTAATGCGACGGAAGTGAACCAAACCACCAACTACCAACTACCAACTACCACCAAACCAACCACCAAACCCAAACCATCAACCCTATCTTACTATCATCACATCACCACATCATCACATCACCACATCACCACATCATTACTTTAACTAATCAACTATTTCATGAATAAACATCTAACGCTGATTTTTCTGGCAATTGTTATGGCTGTCAGTTTTCGCAGTGCAGCCCAGATTCAGATTCTGAATGATATTACCTGCAATGGCCATTCAACCGGGACCTTAATGGCAACCCCGGGGGGGTGGGGCACCGCACCTTACTATTACCTCTGGAGTACAGCCGATACCAGTCAGATTGTGCACAACCTGCCGGCAGGAACCTACAGCCTTACCATTACCGATAGTCTTTTTATCGACTCAGTTTTCTTTGTTACCCTTTCACAGCCGGCTGCCATCGATATTAATCCGGCGGTTGTTACCCCCAGCGATTGCGATGGTCATAATAATGGTGCTGTGAGTATCACAGTGACCGGTGGCGTGGGTCCTTATTCATTTTTATGGACCGAAACGCAAACGGATTCTGTGTACACCACGCAGAACATTTCCAACGTCCGTGGCGGTAATTACATGCTGAACATCACCGATACCTGGGGTTGTACCAATACCTTTAATATTCCCATTGCTAACATTCGTGATATCCCTGTCGGTTTTGTGATTGATTCTTTCGTGTGCAACGGGCTCCTTGGTACTGTTGAGGTCCAGGCCGACAGCGCCGATTCATTGAACTACTTTACCTATAACTGGTCTACGCCTTATAACAGCAGCAGCTTTACCTCCAACGACAGTGTTTTCAGCGCTTCTACGAGTTTTCTGGCAGGCACGTACCTCATTACCACTGTTGAAAACCTTACGGGATGCGCTAACTACTCGTGGATCGTTATTGATCAAACCCCCGCCCCGCTGGTGGTGACTGAAACAGTGGTGCATAACCAGTGTTTCGGCGATCTGACGGGAAGTATAGCCCTGACCCCGACAGGAGGGCTTGCGTTACCCGACTATCATGTGGTGTGGAGCGGTCCTTTAGGTTTTACCTCTGTTGCATTCAGCGTTGGAGCCCTTACTTCAGGGGATTATAATTATACCGTCTCTGACGATAGTGCCTGCTCGTTTTCAGGAACCGTGCGTATTGAACCTTTAATGCCTTTGCAGGGAAGTATTAGCCTCACGGGCGTTTCGTGCGTAGAAGGGCAATATGGAACCGCTGTTGCGAACTTTTCAGGTGGGTCAGGACTTCTGTCTTATTTATGGTCTGACAACGAAAACACTACTTCAATCCCGCTGCTGGCGCCGGGTACATATTCCGTGTCCGTTACTGATAGCCGTGGTTGCCAACGCACCGATTCTGTTAAAGTGCATGACGGACAGGAAATCTGTCTGTTTATCCCCAATATGGTTACGGCCAATGGCGATGGTTTTAACGATGTTTTCCGCATCGATGGCGCTTGCATAATGGATGAATTCTATATCGCACTTTATACCCCCGATGGCAAAAATGTGTTTCATTCCAACAATTGTAATTTCGCATGGGATCCTTTGGCCTATCTGGAAACTTCTTCCGGATCGGTTTACTACTATTATATCCGTGTGTCGAATGGCGGAACCACTGTTGAGTACAAGAATTCATTGAATATTAATTATTAATCGGAGGACATAGCAATGCGTAAAATATTATTCTCTCTTATATTCATTGGATGTTTTGCAGGTCAGGTGGCAGCTCAGTTTCAGACAGGCATGAGCATAAATCCGTTTTCTAACCGTTTGCCGGAAATTCACAATCCCGCTCTGACACCGCTCCATTCAGTACCTTCGCTTTCGCTGATTGGCGCAAGCAGTATGACCGGGTTCGACCACCATCCATTAACTGCAAGCCTTCTCTGCAGCGGATCTCTGGTTGATAAGCTGGGCGGCATCGTGAGGGTTAATTACGATCAGGCCGGATTATCAGCAAGAACCGATATCCAGCTAGGACTGGTGTATTACGTGTTTCTCAATAAATCGAAAGAAGCAGGGGGTGACAAAAAAGGGGATAAGTTTTCGTTTTCACTGGCCGGTCATTTTATTCAGGACAAACTCAGCCGTGATGATATCCTCGTAAAGGATCCCAACGATCCGAACCTGATTAATATCTCACAGGTTTCTCCAAATGGAGATGCTTCTGCCGGGATTGCCTTTCTCAGGGAAAATAAGTATTATGCCGGACTCAGCGTCTACCAGCTGTTGGGAACGAAATCCACTTACATGAATACAACATGGGAAAATGTCCGCAAACGCCATTATTACCTGCAGGCAGCCTATACCATTAACTGTGGCGGAAAAAGCGAAGTCGACATTGAACTTCATGGAATTGCCGCCGCTATTGAGTTTACCGATTATCGTTACGAAACCGGAATATCGGTAAGTTTCCTGAAATCATTAACCATGGGCATTGGCTATCAGTCAAACGGTGCTATAAAAATTCACGCCGGCATCAAAGCGCAGGCGTGGGATTTCGGATATGCCTGCAGCTATGGCGAGCGGGTAGAAGCCACAAAATATACCTATAAGGTGTTCCAGAATGGCATCTTTATCAGGAAATTATTCAATGAAGGCAGGAGGTCAAAATCATGAGGGCAGGGTTAAAAAGCCCGCTGTTTGCGGTTTTGCTGCTGGCCTCCATCCTGGGTAATGCCCAGGTGATGACCAAAAGTACAACACCGTGGCACAGGCTTAGTTCGCAGGATTCACTCATCCTTGAACGGCTGGAAATCAGCGGTCCTCAGGATGATTTCGCTCCCGTAACCGCAGCCGGTTCTCATTTGTTTTTTACTTCCGACCGCCACAGTTATGAAGCCCATGCTTCCGTTTTCGATCATAATGAAAACATTTATATTTCTTCTATGATTGGGGATTCATGTACCCCTGCCGTAAAGCATTATTTCTTTAATGCCGATGATCAAACAGCCATAGCGGGCGTTTCAGCAGATGGCAATAATTTATATGTTTACAAAACTTTTGGTTTTGGGGATATTTATGTGTCGAAAATCCGCGATGGACAGTGGAAAACCCCCGTTACAGCGGGTGTTCTGGTTAATTCCAATGAGCATGAGCAAAGCATTGCCCGGGCCGGAAACTACCTTGTGTTATCTTCCGAACGCGAGGGAGGAGTGGGTGAGCATGATATTTATTCCGTGCTTGTTGACGAGAATGGTAAGTACGGCGCATTTATGCCGGTTACGGTGTTGAATACCACACGTGATGAGGTTGATGTGCGGCTGAGTCCGGATGGAAAGCGGCTTTGGTACAGCACCAACGGCATGTGCGATACCCTTGGTTATGATATTTTCGTTTCAGAAATTGATACGAACGGCCTTTGGCAGACGCCTGAAAGGATGCCGGCTCCCTTCAACACACCCTCCGACGATCGTTGGTTTTTTGATGCCGACTCAATCTTTTTATTAAGCTCCAATCGTCCGGGAGGACTGGGTGGCGAAGATATTTATAAAGGGAAGCTATTTTACCCACACGTCGATCAGGTTATCGAACTTCCGTACGCAACAGGCATGGATACGCTTTTTGTAGTGAAAACTTTTGTGGAACAATCTCAGCCAGGCGATACCTCGCATCAGGTCATTACCGAGCGCTTTGAAATACTGGGCAATTACATGGACAGCCTGGGAATTAAAGAATATTACGCGATGGTACAGATCGGGGCATTTTACGGGTTGAGCATCACTGATTTTAAAGCCGCCTATCCTTCCCTGAAAAGTATGGACATCATCACCGAAACCGGCATCAAGCCTAACGGAGGCAAGATCACCCGTTTCCTGATCAATAAAAAGTTCACCACCTTACAGGAAGCTTCCCAATTGCAGGATGAAATGATCAGTATCCACAAAATAAAAGATGCCTTCGTTGCCATTTATAACATGACTGGTCAGCGAATCGCCATCTATAATTCGTTTACGAGGGAATTTATTCTTCTGAAAAAGCAGTAATGATGTGATGATGTGATGATGTGATGATGTGATGATGTGATGATGTGATGATGTGATGATGTGATGATGTGATGATGGGATGATGGGATGATGGGATGATGGGATGATGGGATGATGGGATGATGGGATGATGGGATGATGGGATGATGGGATGATGGGATGATGGGATGATGGGATGATGGGATGATGTTGGGGCGACCCTGTCGGTCGTCCTGGAAAGTCTCGCCGATGATTATAGACTGCAGTCATCCCGAACTCGTTTCGGGATCCCCTCACCTAAACAGGTTGATAGATAAGATTTCTAATAGCGGGATAACAAGTTCCCCTTCCCCCTTTTATTTGTTATCTTCCTTCTTCAACCTGAAATGTGCCCCATCGCACCAGGGCATTTTCTCTGATATTCCGCAGCGGCAAATGCTTATTACGCCCTTCTTTTTTACAATGCTGCCATCTTCCATTTTAATGCTGAAGTTGCCTTTAATAACGGCCGGCCCATCTTTCATCAGGGCTACCTGGGTCTCAGGCAAAATGGCTTCTTCTTCGGAGGGGAGGTATTCTACCGCCTCTTCACTTTGTTTTTCGGAGTTTTTTGCCGGATCATTGTATCTCCAGGCCAGGGCGCGGGTGGGACAGGCATCCACCACACTCATGATTTCTTCCGTAGAAGCGCCCGACATATCCACCCATGGAATATGAAGCATATTAAAGACCTCCGGTAATTCATTAATACAAACCGCCGAATGATCGCATAATTCGCTTCGCCATTCTACAGTGATAATTCCATTGGTGTATTCGCGATATACTTTTTTCATAACATTCAACTTTCAACTTTCAACTTTCAAACTTTCAACTTTCAAACTTTCAAACTCCTTTACTCATTTTTATGATTTTCCCTCAGCAAATCATTCACCGTTTTAACGGGATTAAAAGTCGCCAAAGGTACTTCCACAAACAGGGTCAGCCAATTGGCCATGGCCCCATTCCACAAACCCGGCAATTCCTGGGCTTTCAACTGGCGGCCATCTTTGGTTTTGGTTGAGATAAATCCGGTTTCGGGATCTACAAAATCCTGCAGGTCAAATTTATTTCCATTATAGTCGCGGATACTGCAAACCAGGTCGACCGGATTAAAATGCGTGGAGGCTTTGAAAATGCCGGCCTGCCTGGGATCGTTCATATTTACCTGCGAGGATTCTACGATCTGCAGACTAACTTCATCGTCGATATCGCTTACCCAGAAAGGCCCTCCGCCCGGTTCTCCCTCATTCTTTACCATTCCGCATACGCGCAGGGGTCTGTTTAAACGGCTATACAGATAATCAATCTGTTCCATCATATCGAATTGACGGTACTGGTCGGGGAAACGAAGCAGCAGCCGGTGGGCGCAGAAATCCCTGATTTTATTCAACTGCGACTGATCCATGTTGGCCTCATCCAGATCATCCAGATATTGAAATATCTGTTCCCTGAGCTCCAGCAGCATACCGCCAATAAGTTTTTTATACCGCACAGTGGCGTCTTTCAACCGGTCTGGAACAATGTTATCGATGTTTTTGATGAAAATCAGATCGGCTTCCAGTTGGTTGAGGTTGTTGATCAGCGCGCCGTGCCCACCCGGACGGAATACAAGCTGTCCCTCCTTATCGTGAAAAGGTTTGTTGTCCATATCAACAGCAATAATGTCTGTGGCCGGATCCTGCAGGGAATGCTTAATATGATAGGTAACGTCAAACTGCTTTTCGTAAGAAGGAATTACTTCATGCATCAACTTTTCGAAAGGTGCGATGTGCTCGGGCGAAAGCGTAAAGTGAACGTGTACCTGTTTATGATGATTACTTCCATAAAGCACTCCTTCAATAAGATGTTCTTCTGCCGCTTTCCGGGCAACCGGTCCGTATTTATGGAAACTCAGCAAACCCTTGGGCATGTTGGCATAGGAGAGGCCCTGGGCGGAAAGTAACCCATTCAATATCGCCAGATAATCGTTGTTGTTCAGGTTTGTTTTCAGATCAATTCCTTGCTGCTGCAGGCTTTCGCGCAATTCATCATAAAAAGCAAAATGAGGGAGCTGTTCAAAAAACTCGCGGGAGAGCTTGTTCTTTTCGTCTGCCAGTATCGCTTTAGCATCTGCACCGGGTTCGTTCAACGCATCCTGTAAAGCAAATAAATGACTGAACATTCTTGACGCTGCACCAGAGGCCGGAACAAATTTAAGGAGAAACAGATCGCTGCTTTCACTGTCGTACAGTTGCACAAGCCGGTTTGTTTCAGGTTCAGACACAGCAAGTATCCCATCGCCAACCGTTGCCGGTGCCTCAAGCTGAATGTAGGGAAACCCCTTTTCAAAATGGGCAATTTGATTTCTAACAGTGTCGGGAGAGAGGCCCCTTTCGTGAAAACTTTCAATCTCTTGTTCTGTAAACATAGTGCAACTATTTAGATTTAATGAATCTGAATGTAAAATTCTCACGATCGCCAACGATCCGCAATACATACATTCCCTGTGGCAGTGCTGAAATATCAAGGGTATGCAGATCACTGCCGGTCGAAATGTCTGTAAACTGCATGCACACAGCGCCACTCAAATTTACGACAACTAACGACACTTTTTCGCTGGGGACCAAAATATTTTGAATACAGAGTTTGTCCGTTGCAGGATTGGGCCATACTTTCCAGGGATTTTCGGGGTTGATGCCGGTGGCGAGTGGCTCTGTTTCAGAAAATACTTTAATGTTATCAAGGAATAAATTATTTCCCATTTTATTGATCCCGGTAAACCGGATAATGACTTCTGCGAATCCCGCGTAAGCGCTCAGATCAATTGTCTCGGTTTGCCACTGATCGGCTCTCCAGGGAACGAAGCCCGGTGTTATGGTATCGTAAGTCTGAAGGTTCGTGCCGCCTTTGCGCCATAACAGGTCGGTGAAATTCACCCCGCAGTCGGTCGAAATCCATACGGCCAGCGTATCGGCATAAACCGCATGAATGCATTGGTAGGCCCGGTCAAATTTTAAAAAGGCGCTATCCACGCCGCTCAGGTCAAGGGAAGGGGTGAACAGTTCATCTTTCTGTTTGGTTGGAACCGCTGTACTAAAGTGCATCACAGCCGAATGCTGACTGTTCAGCATCCCTCCGGCAAAAGCCGTGTCCCAGCTCAGGTTGTGGTCCGGATTGTTGATGAACCAGGTCAGGGAATCAATACCTTGTTCAAAATCCTCCAAAAATGGAATGTCGAACTTGGGCCTCGTGCTGAAACGGGCCATGCGGTGGTTGTTTACGAGGGACGTTTCCAAAAGAGAACTGTCGGTCTCAAACCACACCCTGAATTCTGCATTGTGCATTGGGGGCAGCGAAAACGGTGGAAGGGCGATCACCAGTGAAGAAGCCGCATTAAGGGTGCCTGTCCAGTCATAAATAAATTCAGGGGAGCCAACCAGCCCATAGTGGAACCGGCCCTGTGTAATAGCCATAGTGCCGGCATTCATCAGGCGGATCTGGGGAGTCAGCAGGGTGTCGCAGAAAAATCCGTTTCCGGGCAAAATAATTTCGGATACCTCTGCGTCAAATGCATTACTGTCGGGTGGTACAGCGGTATACGAGCCGGATAAATAGTTATAAGCCGCCAGCACATCGATCAGTCCCATGCCAAAAGTATTGTCTTCACCCGGCGTTCCCAGGTCAGTAGCCGTCATGTACAACGCATACAATATTTCGTTACCATTCACCTGTGGAAAGGCTTCTTTGAGCAGCAGCACAGCACCTGTTACGTGCGGACCTGCCATGGAGGTACCCGAATAGATGGCGTACCCGTTGTTATTGATGCACGAGCGCACGTTTACGCCCGGGGCAGAAACCTCAGGTTTAATGAGCAATGATCCTGTTCCACCGCAAATGCTGGGTCCGCGGCTTGAAAAGCTCGCGATGGGGTATCCCACCGTATTGGCATCCAGAGCCCCTACGGTAAAACTATTGGTAACCGTGGTGTTGATGTGATGGGGAACGCTGATGGTCATGGCGCCGGGACCTTCGTTGCCGGCTGAAAAAACATTGGCAATGCCTGCCGCTGCTACAACCTGGAACATCTGGCTGACATAAGAATCGCACAAAGTAGTATCAGTGGCAACTTCATAACCCCACGAATTATTGATTACATCAGGGATATCAGAAAAAGTGGAGGTGTCACCATCGGGATTGAGTGCAAATTCGTAAGCATACATAAAGTCTGAAAGGGGCTTTACGGTGGCCATTGAAGTTGCAACAGGATCGGAGCAGATCCAGTAAGCATTGAACGCTACGCCAATGGTATCGGCTGTTGCCGGATCAAGCCCCAGCGAAGTGCCAAGGGTGTGTGTGCCATGCGCACCATTCTTATCAACAGGAATTTCAGAATCATACGGAAACCAGCATTGCGAAAGCGGAAAGTAATTGGCCAGGAAACGGTCGCGAAGCGCCGGATGTTCTGGCCAGACGCCGGTATCGATGCTGTATGAAAGTCTGTTTTTCCCGGTATATCCCATCTTCCAGAGGGCATTGGCTTTAATCACGGTGAGTCCGGTTTCCGCAGCCCCCGGGGCTTTGGCATCAGAAGGCAGCATCGATACCGGTTTCACGGGACTAGTCATATAAGCCGCATCCAGATCCATAAAGGCAATGTCGTCGCGGTCAGCCAGCTGCCAGATCAGGTCAGGCGTGGCATCCAGCACCATCATATTCACCAGCCAGAAGCTGTGTATTTCTGAAGGAGCCGATTGACGGGCATTCTGCCAGGTCCGGATATAACTAATGATTTCTTTTTGTGTGGAAGAAGCACGCAGCTGAAGCTGCTGAATCAGTCGTTGCTGACGTTGCTGCAGACTGTACTGGTGTTGTATGGCATCTACTTCGAACAGTTGGGTGTTAAGCTGGTCCTGTAAAACGATAATGATGCGATAACTTGACCGCGTGTTTTCCTGTTGATGAAGGGTTGACCAAAGGGCATCTCCAACGTAGGCATGTTGAGCCTGAACGGTAATAAAACCGGCGACGAAAAAGCAAATGAATAGTATTTTTTTCATACGTGAAAGGACAAATTTTATTATTGTTTAATGCATCCGGAGGTGATCCATAATTTCGTCAAAAATAATGAAATAACTTCAATTAAATACCCCACATCATACCCCGGACATTTATTGTTAAGGAGACTGATATCATTAAAATGCGTATCTTTGTGCAAAATATAATAATCCATGAAATGCCCCGTTTGTGAAACCGAAATGATCATTCTTGAGCTGGAACAGGTCGAAATTGATTATTGCACCTTTTGTAAGGGTATTTGGCTCGATGAAGGAGAACTTGAGCTGTTGCTCGGCAGTACCGAAGAAAGCCACCAGCTGATGGATACCCTGAAACAGGATACTGCAACCAGGGAAATACCCAGGCCCTGTCCGCGTTGCAAGCGAAAAATGCAAAAAGTATCTTTCGAGGAGAGTAATGAAATCTTACTCGATAAATGTAAAAAAGGCCATGGGTTGTGGTTCGATGAAGGTGAGCTTCACGAACTTGTAAAAAGGGTATCAGGGGACCAACAATCGAAGATAGTCCACCTGTTACAGGAAATGTTTGCCAACGATTTAAAAAATAATGGTTGAAAGGGTTACCTTTCGGTCTGAAATGTATAAACACAACAATAACTCAACTGGAGGAAGTATAAAATGATTGCATTATGGATTGTATTAGGGATTGTAGCGATCCTTATTCTGTTTATCGTCGGGGCATATAACTCCCTGGTACGGCTTAGAAATCAGGTTAAAAATGCTTTTGCGCAGATTGATGTGCAGTTAAAAAGAAGGCACGATCTGATTCCCAATTTAATTGAAACGGTTAAAGGGTATATGGTTCACGAACGCGAAACCCTTACCAAAATCACTGAAGCCCGCAGTAACGCAATGAACGCCAATACCGTGTCTGAAAAAGCTCAGACCGAAGGTGTTTTGAGTGGTTTAATGGGCAAATTGCAGGTGGCTGTTGAAGCTTATCCTGATCTGAAAGCCAATACCAATTTTCTGGCATTGCAGGAAGAACTGACTTCAACGGAAAATAAACTATCCTTTGCCCGTCAGAGCTATAACGATCAGGTGCTGAACTACAACAACAAAACTCAGGTATTCCCGTCAAATGTTATTGCCGGAATGTTCGGGTTCAAACAGGGTGATTTCTTCGAAATTGCTGATGTGGCTGAAAAAGAAGTACCTAAAGTTAAGTTCTAATTTTTTTAAACCGCAATTTTTATGTGGGAACTCATCCGTGCTAACCAGCGCAAGTCGGCGATATTGATTGTCCTTATGGGCATCATTCTCGTCGGCCTGGGCTATTTAATTGGTTTTTTTGTCGACGGGATGTCAGGTGCCATCTGGGGAGTCATCATTGCTACGGCCGTGTGGTTCATTCAGTTGCTGATTGCCTTTTTCGCCGGAAAAGATATCATGCTTACCACCAGTGGTGCAAAACCTATCACCCCTGATATGCACCCGCAGTTGTATAATGTGGTGGAAGAAATGCGCATTGCAGCCGGAATGACGGTAACACCAAAAATATACATTATCAACAGTGAAATGCCCAATGCTTTTGCAGCGGGTATGAAGCAGGAAGATAGCGTGATCGCAGTAACGGCAGGCCTTTTAGGTCGGCTGAACCGCGACGAGTTGCAGGGTGTGGTAGCCCACGAAATGTCGCACATTAACAACCGTGATATCCGCTTTATGACCATTGCGGGCGTGATGATGGGAACCATTATTCTGCTTGCGCAGATATTTTTACGCGGTATGATGTTTTCCGGCGGTGGAAGCCGGAGAAGCAGCAACGAAGGCGGAGGTGCCGGGCAGATTATCCTTATTATCATTGTGATTGCAGTGGCTATTTTAGCCCCTATCATGGCTCAGTTGCTTTATTTTGCCATCTCGCGTAAGCGCGAATACCTTGCTGATGCTTCTGCAGCACGACTCACGAGGTATCCGGAAGGACTGGCGTCTGCCCTTGAAAAAATTGCCTCTTCTGATGCGCAGATCACTACTGCAAATAAGGTTACAGCACCCTTATATATTGTGAACCCGCTGAAACGTGCCAGCAATAAACGGGTGTCGGACCTGAGTAGTACGCATCCTCCGATTTCGGAACGTATCCGCATTCTTCGCAGTATGTCCGGCGGTGCCAATTATGTTAATTATAATGAGGCTTATCAGTCGGTGCGCCATAAATCAGGCGTGATACCGCAGTCGGGTCTTACTGATCTTGCCGATATGCCTATCCGTCAGGGATTGGTTAACGATATGAGCGCAAAATCCACAGCGCGTGCTACCGGCGATATCATGATGACGGTCGATCACTATTCATTCGTAAATTGCTCCTGTGGCATGAAGCTCAAAATCCCACCCAAATACAGCGCAGGCTTCATCGTGTGCCCGAGATGCGGCACCAATCATACTCTTTAGGGATGTGGTGATGTGATGATGTGGTGATGTGGTGATGTGATGATGTGATGATGTGATGATGTGATGATGTGGTGATGTGATGATGAATGATGATGAATGATGGAGGGACCTCCACCTTATCCTTATCCTTATCCTTATCCTCACTAGCAATAAAACCCAAACCCCAACTTACCCACCGCCCCCGACTAGGGACTAGGGACCAGGGACTAAAAGACTACGTTCACTTCCGCTTCCAGCACAATCCCAAACATATCTTTTACCGATTGCATAATTTCTTTCGACAGGCTGAGAATTTCCTGACCGGTAGCTTTGCCGTAGTTTACCAGTATCAGTGCTTGTTGGGCGTGAACACCTGCGTCGCCTTTGCGGTAACCTTTCCAGCCGGCCTGTTCAATAAGCCAGCCCGCCGCAAGTTTATAAGTGCCATCGAACTGGTTGAAGCCAACGATGTTCTCAAAGGTGCCTTTTAACCTGAAATAATCAAAGGTTGAAACAGTGGGATTCTTAAAGAAGCTACCCGCATTTCCAAGCTCTTTGGGATCGGGGAGTTTACTCCGTCGTATATTTGCTACAACCTTTGCCACATCTGCAATCCGGGGTTCGGTAATGCCCAGTTCTTCGAGTCCGGCCTTAATGGAGCCATAGGAAGTGTTTAGCAACGGATTATGCGATAAACGGAAGGTCACCGAAAGAATGATGTACTGTCCTTTTATTTCATTTTTAAAGATGGAAGAACGATAGCCAAATTCGCATTCATGCTTGGTAAACGTTTTTATCCTTCCGGTGCGGATGTGAATGGCTTCGAGCGAATGAAAGCAATCTTTCATTTCTACGCCATACGCCCCGATATTCTGAATGGGGCTGCTGCCAACGTTTCCGGGAATCAGCGCCAGGTTTTCGAGTCCGCCAAGATTTTTTTCAACGCATTGGTCAACAAAGGTATCCCACGATTCGCCTGCTTCAGCAGTAACCAGGGTCGTATCCTCGTTTTCTTTTTGAAACCGTATTCCTTTGGTGGACATTTTCAGGATGCATCCTTCGTAATCCCCGGTAAATAACAGGTTACTTCCCGCGCCCATAATCAGGAGCGGGCAATTCAAAAAAGGCAGATAATCCAGAAACTGCCGCAATGAGGACAGGTTCGTGATTTCTGAAAAATAGTGTGTTTCTATCTCAAACCCAAAAGTATTGAAGGGCTTCAGAGATATATGTTCTTCGATTTTCATGCTGAAATTATTTTCCCTGATGATAGGCTTTAGCGGCAGTAACCAGTCCAACAAAAAGTGGATGTGGATTGGCTACCGTACTTTTATACTCAGGGTGGAACTGTACGCCGATAAACCATGGATGCCCGGCCAATTCCATCATTTCAACCAGGTGGTCTTTGGGGTTCATGCCGGTAGGGACAAATCCGTTCTTGATAAACTCGTCCATGTACTTGTTATTAAACTCGTAACGGTGGCGATGACGTTCAGAGATATTGAGTTCGCCGTAGATTTTCGCGGCATTGGATTCTTCTGAGATTTTACATGGATAAGCCCCGAGGCGCATGGTACCACCCTTGCAGGCAATTTTCTTCTGGGCTTCCATGATGTCGATCACGGGGTATTTGGTGCGGGGGTTCATTTCGGTAGAGTGGGCGTCGGTAAAGCCAAGCACATTGCGGGCAAATTCGACAACAGCGCATTGCATGCCCAGGCAGATTCCCAGGAATGGAATATTATGCTCGCGAACATACTTAATGGCAGTAATTTTTCCTTCAATGCCCCTTTCGCCAAAGCCTGGTGCTACAAGAATTCCGTCGAGACCTTCGAGCAATTCAGCTACCGTGCTTTCGGTGATATGTTCGGAGTGGATGAGTTTGATTTTTGCTTTGCACTGTGTTTCAGAACTTGCGTGAACAAAGGATTCCATGATGGATTTGTAGGAATCTTTTAACTCAACATATTTCCCCACCAAGCCAATAGTGACTTCACTTTGCGGATTTTTGTGGCGATAAAGGAATTGTTCCCATTTAGCCAGATCGGGTTGGGTATCGCAAGGCAGGTTGAGTTTCTTCAGCGCGACCTGGTCGAGCTTTTCAGCCTGCATTAAGATCGGTACATTATAAATGGTGTCTGTATCGATGGACTCGATAACGGAGGACTCTTCCACGTTACAGAACAGGGCAATTTTATGTTTCAGGTTGTCATTCAGGGGACGTTCGCAGCGACATACCAGGATGTCGGGCTGTACTCCCAGTTCCAGCAAGGCTTTTACGCTGTGCTGTGTGGGTTTGGTTTTTAATTCGCCTGCCGCAGAAAGGTAGGGAACCAGTGTGAGGTGAATGACCAGGGCATTCTCGTGACCGAGTTCCCACTTCATCTGGCGGACAGCCTCTATGTAAGGCAGTGATTCGATATCGCCCACGGTACCGCCGATTTCAGTAATTACAAAATCGTAATTGCCGTCGTTCGCCAGCATTTTGATGCGGAATTTGATTTCATCGGTAATATGTGGAATAATCTGCACCGTTTCGCCGAGGTAATCGCCCCTGCGTTCTTTTTCGATCACACTTTGATAGACGCGTCCCGTGGTTACATTGTTAGCCTGGGAGGTCGGGGTATTCAGAAAACGTTCATAATGGCCCAGATCGAGGTCGGTTTCAGCGCCATCGTTGGTGACATAACATTCGCCATGTTCGTAGGGGTTAAGTGTGCCCGGATCGATGTTGATGTACGGGTCAAACTTCTGAATGGTAACCTGGTAGCCTCTTGCCTGCAGTAATTTGGCTAAAGAAGCTGAAATAATGCCTTTTCCTAAAGAGGAAGTTACTCCGCCGGTAACGAAGATATATTTGGTATCTGACATGATGATTTTTTTGGGATTCGTCGATGCCAAAATTAGTAAATTGAATGGTGTAATCAACCATAAATCTGAGAAATATTGTTAAACCTTGCAGATTGTCAGGCCTGGTTGATATTTGTGGATTTTATGTATGGCGGTGAGGGGGATTACTCGCTTGCGCTCGTGATCCCATTAAGGGGGGCAACTAACAAATTGTTACGCCTGCTTTGCAGTCGTGGATTTTTTTTGGTTGTGTTGCGGAGAGGGGGGATTACTCCCTTCGGTCGTGATCCTGTAAAGGGGGGGCTTCAACTAACAAATTGTTACGCCTGCTTTGCAGTCGTGGATTTTTTTTGGTTGTGTTGCGGAGAGGGGGGATTACTCCCTTCGGTCGTGATCCCGTAAAGGGGGGGCTTCAACTAACAAATTGTCCCTCCTGCTTCGCAGTCGCGGATTTTTTGTTTTTTTATTTGGTGGAGAGGGGGGGATTACTCCCTTCGGTCGTGATCCCGTAAAGGAGGGGCTTCAACTAACAAATTGTCCCTCCTGCTTCGCAGTCGCGGATTTTTTGTTTTTTTATTTGGCGGAGAGGGGGGGATTACTCCCTTCGGTCGTGATCCCATTAAGGGGGGGGCTTCAACTAAAAATATCCCGTGTGCTGCGCACACGCAGGATTTTTTATTTCACAGAGTGCTTGTAAACTTCGTTTACGCACTCTGTGAAATAAAAAATCCCGCTTTCGCGGGATATTTTTAGTTGGCGGAGAGGGGGGGATTCGAACCCCCGGTACCAGTTACCCAGTACGACAGTTTAGCAAACTGTTGGTTTCAGCCACTCACCCACCTCTCCGGGATTTGCTGAAATTGTATTCTGATTTTAAACCACCTGCTCGTTTGCAGGAGTGCAAAAGTAGCAAAAAAAAGTATTAAGCAAGAAAAAAATGAAATTTTCCAAAAAGGATGAGTTGGTTAATTGCATCAATGCTGGTTGTTCTGCATCAAACCTACTGTTATTCTTGTTCTTTTTATAGTTGAAACGTTAATTTAGGTTGGCGGAAATCCATTTGGTTTTTTTAGAAGATTTTATTAAATTTGTTTTATTCATATCGTTCAATTTCAATCAATAAAGGTATGAGAAAAATTCTACTTATTCCGATCATGGCAGTTATGATAGCCATTGTTTTCTCTTCGGTTTTTTCATCAACAGGAGAAAAAACAGAAATCAAACCTGAAAAAAATCCCGGATATATTATTATCGCATGGAATGATCTGGGCATGCATTGTTCCAACAAGTATTTCATCAACCTTGCGATTTTACCCCCTTATAATAATCAGCATGCGCAGCTTATCAGGGTGGGCGATTCCATAAGTCTTCCACAGGTGCTTTCAGCAACCTATCATGCAACCTATGAAATTCCGGGGAACACTTATTCCGTGGGGAAAACAGATTTCTGGACCTATGCCTATGCGCTGTTTGGTGTAACACTGGCTGACAATATCGGGTTGACAGGTGTCGGATTAAGCGGAATAATGAATAAGACTGGGAATTATTTTCATGTGGAAGGAATTCCCAACACACCCTATACCGACAGCGACCTGGTAAATGAACATCCCTACCAACTGACCCTGATAAAGGCCTACGATACTGCAAATATGTTGCTCGCCTCAACACAGTCTGTTATTCCTGTATCTAATGAATTAAGCTGTATCAGCAGCGGATGCCATACCAGCGAAGCAGAGATCCTTAGCTTTCACGAAGATGTACCTGGTTTTGATCCGTTAAATACCCCGATTTTATGTGCACATTGTCATAAAGATAATGCGCTTGGAATGCCCGGTACCCCCGGAACACCTGTGTTTTCAGAAGCAATACATGAATTTCATGCAGAAAAAACCGACGATTGCTACAAATGCCATCCCGGACCCACAACGCAGTGTTTTCGTGATATCATGAAGCAAAAGGGCATGGTCTGTCAGGATTGCCATGGAACCGTGGCTAACATCGCCAATACCATTCAGAATGGTCGTGAAGCGTGGTTACAGGAGCCGGATTGCGGTACTAACTACTGCCATGGCCCAAATCATGCTTCAGAACCCGGAAAGTTATACAGGAATTCAAAAGGCCACAGCGATATATTTTGCAGTGGTTGTCACGGTTCCCCACATGCCATCCTTCCAACCCTGGAAGCAAATGATAATGTTCAAAACATTTCTTTACAGGGATTTGCCGGCACATTAAAACAATGTGAGGTTTGCCATGGTGTGAATCCCACCGGACCCGGACCTCATGGAATTTACGCTTCTGTAATAAATTATGAGCCGTCATTGCTTCCGGTAACGGCATTAATGGATGTTTTTCCTAACCCTGTGACCAATGATGCCACCATTAATTTTGTCCTGAGCCAGGAATCAAAAGTGACCCTGGAAATTTTCAATAGAAAAGGACAGCAGGTACGTCTGCTGCTAAAACAGCATATGCGGGCGGGTACTTATCATGTTTCATTAAATACTGAACATCTTAGCGCAGGCTTGTATTTTTATAAGCTCACCGCTGGCGCGGAATCATTCACTAAAAAAATGGTTGTAGTTAAGTGATTCAGGTTTAACGTAAAGCCCGGTGCTGAAGGAATACTTTTCGCAAAGTATTGATGGGCCGGTAATCGCTATAACGATTTTGCGTTGAAGGTGTCTCCCTGACGAATATCGCCCGTTTCGAAGCCCTTTCTGAACCAGCGGGTTCGTTGTTCGGAGGTGCCATGTGTGAAGGAGTCCGGTACAACATATCCCTGGTTTTTCATCATGATGCGGTCATCACCTACGGCGCCTGCCGCATTGATGGCCTCTTCCAGATCGCCGCTTTCCATGATGGATTTCATTTTCTGCGCATGATGTGCCCATACACCTGCCAGAAAATCAGCCTGCAATTCAAGCCTGACTGATACCGCATTGTACTCTTCTTCACTGAGGTTGCTTTGCATATTATGCACTTTGTCGAGCGTGCCTAACAGGTTTTGTACATGATGTCCCACCTCATGAGCAATAATATAAGCCTGGGCAAAATCGCCCTGCGCACCCAGCCGGTTTTGAAGTTCTACCAGAAAGTCTAAATCAATATAGACTTTGGAGTCACCACCGCAGTAAAACGGACCCGTTGCTGACTGTGCATAGCCACAGGCGGACTCAACGGAAGTGGTAAATAGTACCAGCTTTGGCTTCACATAGGTTTTTCCCATGGCAACAAACAGGGTGTCCCAGACATCTTCCGTATCTGCCAGAACAACACCAACGAACTGTGCCATTTCGTCTTGTTCCTGTGGGGTTTGCGTAATGGTTTGTTCCTGCCCGGCATTCATCAGGTTGTTGAAAAAGTCCCCGGGATTGCCCGTAATAAACCACGAAACCAACCCGATAACCAGGGCCCCAATGCCGCCAATACCCATCAATCCTTTGCCACTTACCCCTCTGCGGTCTTCAACATTTGAACTCTGACGCCTTCCGATCCATTTCATAGTGGGGGATTTTAATATTAATACTGATCTTCAATGACAAATATATTGAAAAAATCTCCAGTTAGCACCCGAAAAAAAAGCCCCACCACCAAAAACGGCAGCAGGGCTAACATTAAACACCTAAACACTAATACACAATAAACTTTCTTACGGCAGACAGGTAACTGTTATGGATCGAAAGCACATACAATCCCTGCTTCAGGGTCGGTGCAATCAGGTCCATATGGTTCACGCCCTTTTCAAAATGGCTGCTCATGCTGGTGACTTTCCGTCCCAGTAAATCAAAAACTTCCAGGGTATAAATATCGGATACTGATACTTCAAATGCTGTAACAACGGTTTGATTCGCAGCCATCACCAGCTGGATATTCAGGCTTTCAGGGTCTTCGCTGCACATTACGGTCTGAATCGGAAAGATTTCCGTGTTGCCATCGTAATCGGTTTGTGAAAGCCGGTAATATAAACGACCTTCATTTGGTTGGGTGTCGTTCCAGAGGTAATGCCTCAATTCATTGGAGTTTCCTGCCCCATCGATTTCTGCTGCCAGGGTGAAATGGGTGCCATCCTTTGACCGTTCCAGGGTGAAATAGTCATTATTGGTTTCAGTTGCCGTGTACCAATCGATTTGGTGAAGGCCATCCTGACAGCTTGCAGTAAAATCAACCAAAGTAACAGGCAGAGGCAATGTTATAGGGCAGAAGTATTGCTGGTTAGACAGAAGACCTGTAGATCCGGTAAAACCCCAAAAAGCGTTGCTGTTGCCCCCGAAAACGTTATTGATGAAATCATAGGTGCAACAGAGTCTCTGGCTGGCATCAACATAAACACATAATTCCGTGGTCGCCGGATTCCATGTCACACGCAGGTTATGGAGGAGCCCATCGGCCAGCAACCCGTCCAGCGGGTCGGCCTGAACCGGCCCTGCCAAAGGTGTTCCTGATTGCAGATCGCCATCTATTTCAATAGCGGTATGGTCAGCAGCCATATCATAAATGTGTGAGGGCGAGTCATTATCATAGGTGTCGAATTCGATGACCACGGCATTGGATATGCCTCCGGCCCCTAACTGTCCGCCATTACTGCCGCACTGACTGATACCCTCCGGAGAATTTTGAAACACAAAGGCACAACCATCGGCGCCCCCGGCAGAAGCACCAAAATACATATTTACTGAATAGTCAAAGGCCGAGGCAAACGAAATGAGGTTGCGGTTCCAGGCACATCCGTTCTGTGTTGCCGTTGGAGAGGTCAGCTGGGCACAGTTGGATCCACCGGATGGATAATTCAGGGCGTTGCCGTAAAAGCAATACGCCGGGTTGGTGGTGGATCCCGTAGTGAAACTCCATACCGGGCAGGCCACTGCCGGACCAGCACCATTTTTCGGAACGATACTCCAGTAATAGGTGGTGTTATCCGCGAGGGCGTTGGGCAGCGCATAGGTTGCACCTGTTTGGTTCAGTAAAAAAGGAGGGGTGGCGGTAGTGCCAAAGTAGATGTCGTAGGAACTGCAGGCATTACAGGCTCCTGCCACCGGTGCTGTCCAGAGCAGTTCAAGACTGCAGGGATTCACGGCGGTGGCAGCATGAGCCGGAGTCGGACTGGTGGCAGCACCCGGTACTGTTGCAGTGCAACAGCCACTGGCATTGCTGCCCGGCGTGGTTAAAGGTTGCGTTCTGGCAAGGTTGGTTGAGCCGGTACCGGCAATGAGTTCAACGCGCATCTCTGAAGGGTAGCTGCCATCAATCGTACGGGTTACATTAATCACATCCCCTGTTGCCGCACTGAAGGTAAAATCCAGCGGACCGCCTCCGGAAGGCAGGGTGATGTTGGTAAGCACGGGTGTGCCATTAACCGTTACAGTAACAGCACCGCCGTCCCATCCATCGCTGTAGGTATCGGTGAGTCGTATGGTATGGAGGCAATTCAGGCACAGGGAAGCATTTGTGGTAAACGACCAGGTTGCGCAGCTGCTGGCATTACCCGAAGCGTTTTTTGGAACAATTTTCCAGTAATAGGTCGTATTCGGTGTAAGGGTAGTCCCGGTAGAGTAACTGGTTGTGGTTGTATTTACTACAAAGGGAGGAGTGGCAGCCGTTCCGAAATATACATCATAGGAGGTCGCCCCATCGCATCCGGTCGATGCAGGAGCAGTCCAGGTGAGCGTGGTTATGCAGGTGGATTGGCCGGCAGACGCGTTGGCAGGGGAGGGCGTAGTAGCACACGACGGGATAGCAGGTGTGCAGGAGGTGATGGTAATCAGGTAATCTTCGGTTTCGCCGTAGGAATAGGTGCCGCATGCCGTTAGTCCGGCGCCTGAGGCTGATTCCACCACCACGACTCGCATCCTTGTGGTTCCCGGAAGGGCCGTAACAGGAATGGTAATGGATCCGTTAATGGTCCTGGGTCCGGCAGTGGTGGCCGCTTCAACAAAAACTTTTTCACCGGCATCATCAAAGTCTGAATCCTGGTTTAAGTCAATCCAGATGGCGCATCCATTGGAGTAATAGGTAGCTCCGTCACATTCGTCCTCAGCGATAGAAAATGCCACAGTTTGCCCCTGCATAACACTGCTCAGAGATCCCAGCGTAGTGAAATTGCTGTATTCATTAAGTATTGAGCCCGGTCCCGGTGCAACAGTTCCACAGGCATATGTATTGGTGGCACCGTTGAATGTTACACTGAAAATCTCTTCGTCTGCAACGCTTGTAGCTCCTGAACTGCAATAAGCCATGGTAACACTTAAGGTGGCATTTCCATCCGATGTGGCAACAGGGGTGCAGGCACCTGTTACGATACAACGGTAACGGTATGTGTCCATTCCAATAGGAGGGTTGGTTAATGTCAGACTGGTGGTGGTGGTTCCGGAATAGACGCCTCCATTACTTGCATTATTCCATGTGCTGCCACCATCGGTGGATTCCTGCCATTGATAAGTGACTCCGTTGGATACAGCAACGGTAAAAGTGGCGATTCCGGTACCTGCAGTAACCGATTGATCGGAAGGCTGAGTAATGATTGCCGGGGAGGTAATTAATGCCAGGCCGGCAAAAGCGGTCCCCGTTACCTGGGTGCCTGCTGCGAGGCCGGCTACAGTCTGCGATAGCGCCGAACAATAGATGGGTCCCGCAGTACTCGCGGTAGTGCTTGCCTGAACCTGAAGCCCGGTAATGGTAATGATGTCTGTTCCATCATCACCGCCCGCATTCGGGGTCGTCCAGGTGATGGTGAGTGTGGTGCTGTTGGTAACGGCGAGGGTAATGGCTGAGATGTCCTGACCGGCAGCAGCTGCAATGCCCGGGGTGACACCCGTATTAAAAACCCAGCCTGATGGAGCAGTAAGGGTAATCGTTTTGGAAGACTTGTTTTTCGGAAAATCAGTTGTAGCTCCCTCCGTAATGATAATACTCCCCAGCGTAGTCCATGCCGGGGCACTCCCGTTGGCGGCAGTGTATGAGCAGATGGTGCTCCCATTGACAGGTGCGGTGATAACAACATCTCCCCGGACCAGGGCCGGTGAAAAAAATAAAAACAGAAAGAGCATGCACACTGTTGGCGCAAGTTGGGGTTTTACTGATTTTTTTTGGACTGAACCTGTTGTGACCTTATGCTTATATAAAGGTAACAGGGTGATCATTTTTTTCATATCGGGTGAATTGGGCCGTTGAATTATTAATTATTTGTTAATGGGGCAAAAATATAAAGAAGGTTTTGGCTAAACCGATTTACCCCTGATTTTTTATACACCTAAAATCTAAAATACAGGATGTTATGTGTATTTATTCGAGGTACTGACTTTATGGATATGTACTTTTAGTATCGTTTCAATTCAGAATGTCGCAGCAACACGGGATTTGAAAAATGAATTATCTTATGTTATATATTTGTCAAACACTTAATATCAGTTATTTAGAATAATAATAAATTTCAAGAATGTATCAGAAATTTTTACTAAACCGATTTAGATATAATATGTTATTTGTAATTAACAGTAAAACAGTATGTTAAACATTTGTCTGATTTTGTTATATAAATTGATTTTGCATTTGATCATTTAGTAAAATTCCAATAGTGTTGCTACAGCAGGTAAAAACAAGTGTCTTTCTTTTTTTATCTCTCTGATAACAAATCATTTCACGAAAGTCCTTGCTTATATGGTTATTATTTCTACCTTTGCACCCTCAAAAGTTCTTTAACATTTTTCGGGGTATAGCGCAGTCCGGTTAGCGCACCTGGTTTGGGACCAGGGGGTCGCAGGTTCGAATCCTGCTACCCCGACTTTAGAGAATTGACAATTGAGAATTGACAATTGGCAATTGAGAATTGAGAATGAAAGGGGATGGTCTTCTTTTGATCTCGTAAACCCCGTGATTTCAGGGAAGTGAAGATGCTTCCTAGCCCGATTGCATGACGATTCAGCGTGCTATGTTAACAGCCCCCCCCGAAGCACATAATAAATAATAAATGACATTTGAAGAATTAGGAATTGCGCCCCAAATTATCAGGGCAATTCAGGAATTAGGCTTTGAACAGCCCATGCCCGTACAGGAAGAAGTTATTCCCCTGATGCTGGGCGGCAACCGCGATATTATCGCACTGGCACAGACCGGCACCGGAAAAACCGCTGCTTTTGGCCTGCCCCTCATCCAGGAAGCAGATGCTTCGGTGAAAAATCCCCAGGCACTTATCCTTTGTCCCACCAGGGAACTGTGTGTACAGATTACCAACGACCTTAACGATTATGCGCGCTTCTCAAGCGGCATCCATATTCAGGCAGTTTATGGCGGTTCGAGCATTGTTACCCAGATGAGCGCCCTTAAAAGAGGTGTGCAGATCGTGGTGGCTACTCCCGGACGTATGATTGACCTTATCGAGCGGAAAGCCGTGAAGCTTTCAGACGTGAAACGTGTGGTGCTCGACGAAGCTGATGAAATGCTCAACATGGGATTTCAGGACAGCATCAACGCTATTTTAGCTAAAGTCCCTGAGGGCCGTAATACATTATTATTCTCAGCCACTATGCCTGATGGTATTGTTAAAATATCACGCAAGTATATGGATAACCCCGTGGAAGTGACCATTGGTGTTAAGAATGCAGGCGCTGCAAACGTACGCCATATGTGCTATACCGTGCACGCCAAGGATAAATATTTTGTACTGAAACGTATTGCCGATTATAATCCCGGCATCTACGGTATCGTATTTTGCCGTACCCGCCGCGAAACACAGGAAATCGCCGACAAATTGATCCAGGACGGTTATAATGCAGATGCACTTCATGGCGATTTATCGCAGAGTCAGCGCGACAGCGTAATGCAGAAAGTCCGTACCCGCAATGTAAAACTGTTGGTTGCTACCGATGTGGCGGCCCGTGGCCTCGACGTTGATGACCTTACCCATGTAATCAATTACGGTTTGCCCGATGATTACGAAATATATACCCATCGCAGCGGACGTACCGGAAGGGCCGGAAAACCTGGTATTTCGGTGGTGATCGTTAACCTGAAAGAAAAAGGGGGTATCAAGCAAATTGAAAAGATCATTAAAAAGACGTTTCAGCATGTATCTATCCCTACAGGACATGAGATTTGCGAAAAACAACTGTTTCATTTAGTCGATAAGATGGAGAAAGTCGAAACCGAACAATCTGGTATCGAAGCGTATCTCCCGGCTATTTACGAACGCCTTGCCGGAATGGATAAAGAAGAAATCATCAGCAAGTTTTTATCACTCGAATTTAACCGCTTCCTCGATTATTACAGGGATGCACGCGAAATATCTGCACCCGACGAACGTGGTGGCTCCGGTGGAAAATATGATAGAGGCGAAAGAGGTGAACGCGGCGAAAGAGGCGAAAGAGTTCGCCAGGATCGCGCAGATAAAGGCGAATTTGGCCGTTTATTCATTAACCTTGGCCGTATGGACGGTTTGAAACCCGGCGATCTGATCAACATCCTCAATACCTGTACTCCGGGTATGAAGGTCGGTATCGGCCGCATTGAACTGCAGAAAACCCACACCTTCTTTGAAGTGGAAGCCCGCTATATCAAACAGGTTGTTTCCCTGATGAAGCGCGCACATTTCCACGACCGCAAAGTACAGGTGGGTATGGCTGACGAACATTCAATGCCTAACGAGTCATCCCAATCATCCCAGGCACCCCAATCGTCTCCGAAAAATTTCCGCAGGGATAAAGAATATCAATCAGAGAAAAAGTGGAAGGGTCAGGGTCGCAGGTAGATCCTTTTGTTCTTCGTTATACTTTTAAAAAAAGGTAACAAAAATTTATTAAAACCCCGGCCTGATTGCGTAATGCATTCAGGCCGGGGTTTTTTTTGCGCTTGTTTTTTTGTGGTTTTTTGATCAGCAGCTGCCGACGACGTTAATTTTACATACCTTTATTTCGGTATTGAATATCTATCGATTCGTTTTACACTACAATAACGCTCAATTCATGAAAAAAGTTACCCTCGGATTTCTGCTATTATTCCTGTGGATGCTGCCATCCCAAGCACAGAGCATACAGGGCGAAATTCTTTCCGACAGTGGAAACCTGAAAGTGGTCCGCGTATGGGGAACCCATTACGACAGGGGGTTCGCCTATGGATATTTGTGCGAACCTTATATCATGGCGGTCTGGGACGAATACGTTGTGCCTAATTACGGCACTGTTTTACCCTTTGCCCGCGCCATTATCGCGAACCCCGGCAATTTCTCGATCGACTCCATCTTCATCACCGAAGCACAGGGAATCATCGATGGTTTGGGCGCTGCCGGAGCAGATACCTCGGGATTGAGTTACCTTGATTTGTTTGTGGTAAACTTCATGACCGACCTCGAAGGCTTTATGCCCAAAGCCGGATTTAATACCCAGCAATGTTCGAGTCTGATGAACTGGGGCGATGCCACCCTGAATACTGATCTGGCCGGAAAGTCTGTAATAGCGCACCATCTGGATGCCTTAAGCTATGACTCTGTGCTGGCGCACAACCAGGTGATGGTGATTCATCTGCCAACGGAAAGCAATGAGCAAGCCTGGCTACTGACAGGCGTGGCCGGACAAATGGTGGCATCACAGGCCGTGAATGTCAGTGGTATTGCGGCTTTTGTAAATACGGTAAATAACTTTTCTGCGACCGCGGGCAGTGGCTATGAACCTATGACACTCACCTTAAGGAAGAGTCTCGAACGGGCCGATTTTAACGGCGACGGTCTGCATAATACCAATGATGTCAGGGCTGCGTTGTTGTCGAATTCCCAGGGATATGCGCGGGGGTTTGTGGTTTGTGCCATAGCCCCATCATCCTGCCTGACAGATACCCTGATTTCGATGGTTGCTGAATTGGCGCCTTCACCTCCGGCAATAACTTTTCGCCATACTGCTGATGTGGATTCCCTTATCGGGGATAATTTATATGCGGCCAATGAAATGATCAAACGCAGCAATGCACAGAATTACAGCTCACGCTACCTGCAGGTCAAAGGCGCCATTAATGGTTTGTATGGGGGCGCAGGAATCGGGGCACAGGATAACTGGGACATCATGCTCGACTATTCCACGCAGAGCACCAGCCTGCAATTTATCCAGGTAATTCCCGAATGGAATCAGTTCCTGATTTCGGTGAGCGATAACGGGCTTCCCGCTTATCATTTCGCCCCACAGGAATTCGACTTACAGGAGCTGTTTAGTTATAGTTCTGTAGATGAATTTGGCCAGACAACATCAATATTAAAGTTGTTTCCGAACCCAGCCTTTGAAACGCTGAGCATTTGTTTTGACGGCCACACCGGATCGTATCCCTGTGTTTTGACTGACATTACCGGTCGAATACTTCTGCTCATCGAACTCCAAAGCGGCGATGCAGTCGATGTTTCAGCGTTATCTCACGGACTTTATTTCCTGCATATTAATACTCCATCGGGTACCCTTTGCGGGAAATTTTTGAAGCGGTAAATTCAGTTTAGAATCTATCACGCTAAAGAGTTCATCTTCATCAAAACCATTCAGGCTCCAGGGAAGATGCCTTGTTCCTTTGACATCAAGGATTATTGCACAGTGAGTTTTTTGACTGTCACACTCTGATTCGCACGGTTGGTGATCTTTACAAAATAAATCCCTTTGGAAAAACCATTAAGGTCGATACTGAATTGCTTACCATTGTGGTTTTCCCTGAGGATCGTTTGTCCGGTGAGGTTGATGAGCTCGATGCTTACACCGGCTTCTTTTTGCAGTTGAATATTAAGGAAGCCGTCGGAAGGATTCCAATAGAGCAGATCGTTTCCCCCGCTTTCGACAGGGGGAACATCGTTGAATATCCAAAATACTGCGGTATTGCCGGGATTGGAGTAGACATCGCCACTACAACCACTTCTCGATTTGAGATAATAATAGTGAGGTACGGTCTGTCCATCAGCGGCCCAATACGTGTAAGATGTTTGTGTGTATGTGAAAATACTGTCGAGTACCGTAAAGGGGCCATTAGGATAATTAGAAGTATAGATGTGATACGAATCAAATGATTGTGTCGTATCGGCCGGTATGGACCAGTTGAGGGTTACATTTCCATTAGGCAGTATGTCGACAGAGGTAATGGTTGGTGGTGGTAAAATGGGCAACGCTAAAACAACTATTGAAATCGTGGCCCCATTGATCCCATTGGCCGGGCAGTCGTTGTCGGATACTTTAAAATAAAAGATATGCATGTTTCCTAACGTGTTACATTCCTGTGAGAAGGCAACATGGCTACATTGTGTTTGCCAGTGGAAATGCGTACTCAGGGCCACCATGGCGCTCATTGGCGGAGCAGGACTGAGGGTGGCGCAGGGTGGATTCTGACAGCCCGATGCGGGATCAGTATATCCGATACCATAATCCGGGGAGGACGTTTCCATAAAAAGGGTGTTAGGATTACCGTTTGGCAACGTATCCATATCAATAGCTGAAATATCAAAATCAACTACATCGCCAGCAAATACCGTATCAGTAAATAAATCATAAAGTCCTGTGGTGTAATTATAGAATGGTGGTGTAATTTCAGGTTTATTATTCGCTGTTGGACAGGCCAGCAATACAGTCTGCATTTCACGGAAAACCTCTGCGATCTTTATTCCGCAGCGATAGGCCGATACTTTTGTAACCGTTACAAAAGCCCCGGAAGTATAGGAGAGGTAAGAGATTTCCCCTGTTCCGTGGTTTATCTGGGCGGCAACATTGGCTGAATCCTGTGCGGGACCGGGCAGTGGGCTGTCATATGTATAGCCACTGGCATATGTGACCGGTGTGTTGAGGCTGCCATCGAGCGCTTGAGCCCATTCGTAATACAAACTGTCTGATTCTTTATCGGTTGCGTTATAATTATACGTATAGGGGTAGCCTGAGCAAACTACGGGTGAGGGAACTTCCGCAAAGACCGGAGAATTATCATAACAGGGATAAGTATCCCTTCCCTGAAAACTATACATTACAGCACGTAAGTACCAACTATCGCTGGTAGCACCTGTAACATTTGAAGATGGGTTCCGGCAGCAGCTGGTATGCGAAAAAACAAATCCGCTGGCCGGTGGGACAGCATTAATCTGAATACCGGTGGGATTAGCTGCATCAGAAGTATAGTACCACTCTTCTATTGCCCCCGTGTTTGGTACAGTAGGTTGGGGCGAACAATTAATTTCCATTGCGCCCGACCAGCAATTAGGTGAAATATCCGTTTTCCCATCCAGTGTTCCATCAGCTGCATCATACGGGTTAGCTCCCGGAGAAAGATTCATCGGAATAGTTGACAGACCAGGACAACCCGTAACGCTTATCGTTTCCGAGGCACTAAATGTAACCCCATTACATTCGCGGTACAGCTTCATGACAAAACGGAACTTGCCATTTGGAAGGCATTGCCACGTAATTTCACCGCCCATATAATGTGTGGCAAACAGATCTGTGGCGAGAAATAAGGCAACCAATGTGATAAGTATTTTATGCTTTAACATACAGTTTATATTTTGTTGTGTTTTAGAAAACAATGTTACGAATTAATTTTCGCATTTCAAAAAAATATTCGCTTCAGCACGATAGAATAAACCAGCAATCCCTGACAACCCAGTGCTGTTTTTTTTTAGCAGCATAAAACCCCGACGCAGCAGGAGAAAGAGGGGAGTGGCCCATTTCAAAAGGCCGCTACCGGACATAGGTCGTGTTTTTTATACAACGCGTCTCTTTTATCCTCAAAAGGAATAACCCAAAGCAGGTTTTAATGTTTAAACGCCCGTTTTTCAGCTTTGGCCAACAACTCATTACTTTTTTTCTTACCTTTGCACCCGCTTACAAGCATTCCTCGATTTGTTTTGTTCAGTTGACAGGCAAATTGTCAGGAAATTTTTAAACGAAAGTTCGTAAGTCGTTGAGGTTCCGTAGCTCAGTTGGATAGAGCAACAGCCTTCTAAGCTGTGGGTCGCGCGTTCGAATCGCGCCGGAATCACGAAAGATACAGAAGGTTTTCAAAAAGCTGGTTTAAACCATGTTTAAACCAGCTTTTTTTTGGATACTACTTTAATAGCACCGCTTCAACCCTGCGGTTTTCCTGAGCCTTTTCCTCATCCGTTTCCTGAGCGTTAACGGGATGCCGTTTACCATAAGCCACGGCAAAAATGCGGTTTTTATCAATGCCATTATTTACCAGATAGGTCTTGACCGCGTCAGCCCGCTGCTGCGAAAGGATCTCGCAACTTTTATCGGTGCCTTTCAGGTCTGTGTGCCCAAGCAGCAATATTCGGATGCTTGAATTTTTTCTCATCCACGCAACATAGTAGTTCAGCGTCGTAGTATCTTGCGCCCTCAGATCATCCTTGCTGAATTCAAAAAAAGCAATGGCTTGTGGCACGGACAACGGACTCATTTTTTGAGGATTTACCGGGCCGGTGGTGGAAGCCTTGTTTATTGTGATGAGGATGGAATCGATGTAATAGTATTGGATGTGATCCATGCTCCAATCGGAGACCAGGAAATTTTCGCCCATGAACATCTTTCTTTTTACAACCACGTTCTCAATTTGGTTAAAACAGGAAAGCCTGACTTCTCGCTCTCCGTCTGCAACCGCCGGCTTATAAGTGATCTCATAATAATGTTTGCTGATCACGGCAAGCTCCTTATACGCCTTCATGATATCCTTATTCCTATGAATATTATATGAATTACCATCGGTGAGTTCGCTCAGATAGACTAATAACGGGATATTCAGGTCATTTCCAAAGGCAAGTGTCGTAATCCGGACGCTGTCTCTGCGGGCTTTGGCCACGACATCCTGTGAAGTATAAAGCAGGGAATCGCTGTGCAGAAAAGAAGAATTCTCATATCCATCAGTGAACAGAAATAGCTTTTTATCATTAGCGGATCCTTCAAGCGTTGTTAATCCGTTGTCCACTGCCGCATAGAGCGAGGTAGACTGGCCAAATTGCGAATAGACAGCAGTAGCGAATGCTTTCAGAAGACGGAACTTGTCAGGATCCAGCGCGCTCAGTGTGGCGATGCGGCTGTCGAATACTACCAGTGAAAATCTGTCGCGAAGCGTTTTCGTGGAAATGAATTTTTGCGCAGATTTTATCAGCGGATCGATGGACCCGCTCATTGAACCGCTATAATCGAATACCAGGGAGATATCGTTGGCTTGGTCCAAAGTATCGGAGATCTCCTTTACCGAAAAGTTCTTCACGGGGGCGCTCTTGTTTTCTACAATCTCAACAATTTTTTTAAAATATTTATTGGTGGCATATTTTTCTGCGGTCTTGGGCGCAAGACCCGAAATAAAATTACCGGCAGTATCCACCACCAATACTTTAAGTTTAATCTCGTCGGGATACTTACTCCGATCCACTTCGAAGACCTGGAAATCCATGCGCTGACCGGTTTTCAGACTATTGATGGAAATTAAACTGTCGACAAAATTTCTCAGAATAACATTGACCATTACTTGCTTCGACACCGTTTTTTCTTCACAAAATGCAGTTAAGGTGTATAGGGTATTTTCTGAAGGTTTAACGGAAAGCGTTCCAGATACGGGGACTTCTTTGAACACATCACCTCCTTCGAGGGTTACTTTTTTTGCTCCGTTGGTCACCCATCTAAGTGTGCTTTGGTCGCCCTTTATAATGGTGGTTGTTCCTTTAAAAGTGGCGATACCTGCAGGATAAATATTTACAGAGACCGTATTCGTTTTTGTTGAGCCGTCCATTCTATGGGCTGTGATTCTATATAGCGTATTACTGTCAGGGGATACAGCGAGCGAATCAGTAGGACCGAAGGTTTTTTCTAAGCCTTCTATGGTAACGGAACTCGTGTTTTTGAAATTCCAATATAACTTTGCAGTATCGGTTTCTAAGATTCTTTTTGGAAGAGCGAAGCTGCTCTCTACTATCAATACATCAATCTGTATTGATTTTTCAGCTTTCTTTCCGTACGCATTAATAGCCGTGAACATCAATTTGGCCGGTCCATCCAGATTGATCGTTGTACTCCCTTCCGCAGGAAATTCATCCGGCAAGCCTTCGATGGTCACTTTTTTTGTGTTGAGAGCCTTCCATCTTAAGGTGACTGGCTTTTCATCCGTGGCAGAATCTGAGCAATGTATTAATGAAAACACCGGTTCATTCACTACGACCGTGATCTTTTTGACCTTGGTGGCATTGGCTTTCCTGAATGCAATAATCTTATAAACTGTAGTAGTGTCGGGCGTAACAGCAATCGACCCGGTTTCCTGAAGTCCTTCTTGTATTCCTTCAATCTGAATATTTTTGTATCTCTTGCATTGCCATTTAAGATCAATGGTTTCCCCCTGCTGTATGATGCTTTTCTCTGCTCTGAAATAGATTTTTTTGCTTTGCTTCGTGACGTTACAGGCAAATAGCAGTGCAAGCACTATTATCAGAATAGGATAGGATCTGATGGGAATTTTTTGCATTAAATTTGAATAGCTACTATAGTTTTGCCGTATAGATAAGCTTGCTAAAGCGATGGTTTTTAATTTGCTAAGTAATACGTGAAGCAACATTTCTTGTTGTTTATACAGTAACAAACTTAAACAATTCTTCTAACTATTTTGAATAAATATACATTTTTTTGCTTTCAACTGTTTGAATAGTCTGAAAGAACAGGTAAGGCGCAATATAGATCGATTTCCAGACGATTTTATGTTTGAAATGACAAACGATGAATTTGAAAATTGGAGGACGCAATTTGCGACCTCCAAATCCCTGATCATGGGTTTGCGCTATGCACCGTTTTGTTTTCCGGACCGATGAATTTACTAACTTGAAATCGCAATTTGCGATATCAAGTTGGGGCGGACGGAGAAAAGATTCTTTTTGTTTTCGAATACCTTAAACAACTTGAAGAAGCCAAACAGCAGCAAACGATACAAGAACAACGCAAGCGTATAGGTTTTAAACCTGCTAACGATGAATCTTAGTTAAATCGAAATTTTTTAAATTGCTGTCGAGCTACATAATATATGCCCGCCCTTCGACTGCGGTCGCCTGAAAAACACAGGCGACCTTCGCTCAGGGACCGGGGGCTATCTATATGGGGGGGGGCTGGAGTGGGCGGCTTCGCCGCCCACTCCAGCCCCCCCCATCATTTCAAAACATTCTGTTTTTCGTAATTGTGGGAGAGTCAGTCATTGATTTTGTATCTTTATCAGTGAAAACAAAAAACACATTATGAATGCATATATGTACATTTTGAGATGCTCGGATGGACATTATTACACCGGTAGCACAAAAGACCTTATTCAGAGGTTTATTGCGCATCAAAATGGTGAAGGGGCCAATTTCACTAAAAAAAAATTGCCTGTAGAACTTGTGTATTACGAAGAATTCGTAATGATCGAAGATGCCTTCAATCGCGAGAAGCAGGTTCAGGGTTGGTCAAGAAAAAAGAAAGAGGCCCTGATTAATAATAACAGACAAGAACTCCATCTGCTGTCAAAATGCAGATCCTCCTCTAAAAAAGCACAATAGGGGGTTGGGGGGCGGAATGGCGCGGCGCAGCCGCACCATTCCGCCCCCCAACCCCCATAAAGACAAGCGCCGGTCCCTGAGCGAAGGTCGCCGATGTTTTATCAGGCGACCGCAGTCGAAGGGCGGTTCCTGAGCCTGTCCTTAAATAACTTTTAGCTGCCAAACAGCAGCAAAAAATACAAGAACAGCGCAAGCGTATAGGGTTTAAACCTGCTAACGATGAATCTTAGTTAAATCGAAAAACTTTTATGTGGCTGTTGATCTTAAAATTTTGCTATATTTGACATGGCTATATAATATATGCATCTTTAAATGTAATAAAATTATGAAAAAGATAATTATTCTTATTTTATTATTGATCATGTGCAAAACATCTTCAGCACAATGGATTGCTATTGATACCGCTGATATTAATGCAATATGGCTAGTTCAACCCAATGATGGGTGGTCGTTTCAGGAAGAATTCAAGCATTGGGACGGAGCCAGTTGGAGTGTTGCAGTCCAGGACTCATCCTTTTTTGCTCAAACCTGCGCTTTTACGGCGCCGAACGATGGTTGGGTTTTTGGATTTGAGGACAGCTTATACAGGTTTAATGGCACCGGGTGGACAAAGCTATATTCAGGGATGCCGGCTATTGGCTATTGTGATTTTTTCGATAGTAATAATGGATGGGCATTGTCCTGGTATTATTCTTACAAATACCAGAATGGCACATGGACACAATACCCTATTAATTTGCCAGCTTACATTACAAACTTCGGCTATAAATCGATATCTGCAAGCGACTCTAATACTGCATGGATCGCAGGCATTTCAGATTTCGGCAGTCCCAACCACGACACATCGTATATTTTTAAATTTGTAGCCAATCAATGGGTGATCGATACCGCTATTGCTGATGTATCTTTATTCAATATCTGTTTTTCTGACCAAAATCACGGTTGGGCTGGTGGTTATAATAACCTAACTTTTAATGCAGTCATTTTTAAGTTTAATGGAAACGGCTGGATTCTGGATTATCAGACTATTGACCCATTTGGTATAAGCAATATCTACATGCATAATAATAATCTTGGATGGTCCTCTGGCGAATCGGGAATTTTAAACAGGTATAATGGCATCAATTGGTCTGTGCAGGACACCCTACCCATAATGATTACTCAATTTTCCTTTGTCGATCCCATGAATGGCTGGGCTTTGGGTTTAAGCACTGCTCATGTCGGACCCCGAAATATTGTATACAGCACAACAACTGGAGGTCTTGGTGTTGAAAATATTTCATCATCAATTTCATCAGAGTTGGTAATTTTTCCCAACCCCACCTCCGGCGCCCTCACGCTCCAGCTCCCTCAACAGTTCGGAAATATAAATTCCCTGGAGATTTATAACACCCTCGGACAGCTACAGGAAACCCCTGAAATGCACACCGATATTGATATCAGTACCTATAAAAACGGGCTGTACTTTTTTGTTGTCACCAACGATAAGGGGGAACGGCTGAGTGCAAGGGTGGTGAAAGAATGAGTTGCTGCTTAAAATGCCTGAATAATTAATCGATTCAACGCGATTATAACAATAATTTTAATCTCTGTGCTGTGACAGCCGCTCCCTGAGCGAAGGTCGCCGATGTTTTATCAGGCGACCGCAGTCGAAGGGCGGTTCCTGAGCCTGTCCTTAAATAACTTTTAGCTGCCAAACAGCAGCAAACGATACAAGAACAGCGCAAGCGTATAGGTTTTAAATCGGCAAACGATGAATCTTAATTAAATCAAAAAACTTTTATAATGCTATTAATATGAAAATTTTGCTATATTTGACATGGCTATATAATACATGCATTTATAAATGTAATAAAATTATGAAAAAGATACCTTTCCTTTTAGCCCTGCTTATGATGTTGGCTGGCTCTGCCTACGCACAGTGGCAAACCGTCCATTTTTGGACTTTACCCCAGCTTAACGCAGTAAGTTTTAAAGATATTGATCATGGAATAGCCGCGGGAGTAGCTATAGGCCCCACCAGTAATGGTTTAATTTTAAGAACATCTGACAGGGGTACAACATGGGACACGGTGCTTAGCACTCTTTATGAATTTCAGGATATTGTTTATACGGATACCAGTACAATAATCGCCATAAGTAATGGGCTGATTGCAAGATCCATTGATGACGGTACTACATGGGATACACTCACCTCTACTTCCAGATTGAATTCTGTATGTTTTCCCTCGGAAAATGTTGGATATGCGGGTGGAAGTGGGGGTATGATCTATAAAACTACAGACGAAGGGATTCATTGGACACCAATCTCAACAGGATATTCTGATGAGATTTCCTCAGTCTTTTTTATTAATGATACGGTTGGGTTTGCTACTGCCATTAATTCAATACTAAAAACCATTGACGGCGGAGCCAGCTGGACGAGCCAAAATCCCACCTGGCCTTGCGGTAAAGTGTGCTTCCCCTCCGATAGCATAGGTTATTTATACTCTAACTATACGGGGGATTCTATGAGGATTTATAAAACCTCCAATATGGGAGCAAGCTGGTTATTGGTTACGACGGCATATTGCAACCATTCTCCTGTCAATATTTATTTTGTAAACGACAATGTTGGTTACATATGCGGTTTGTTTCAAATTCAAAAAACCATTGATGGTGGCATATCCTGGACACACCAGAGTACGACAGGTCCAGGCTTTTCTAATTTTATGGATTGGGTTGCTGATATGTATTTTTTTAATGAAGATACCGGATATGCAGTTGGGACTGGTGTATTTTATAGGATGCCGACAGACAGTATTACCGTTAGTATCGATAAATATTCAAATGATAACAATGTCAGGATTTTTCCCAATCCCACCTCCGGTACTCTCACCCTCCAGCTTCCTCAACAATTCGGAAATATAAAATCACTGGAGATATACAACTGCCTCGGACAGTTGCAGGAAATCCCTGAACTGCGCACCGATATTGATATCAGTACCTATAAAAACGGGCTGTACTTTTTTGTTGTCACCAACGATAAGGGGGAACGGCTGAGTGCAAGGGTGGTGAAAGAATAAGCCCCTGCTTAAAAGCCTGAATTTATTGACCGGACAGCGTCAGAAAACCCAAATTGTTTCTTATATTTGATAAGATACAATTGCTATGTTAAGCCACGCCACCTTCCGTTTCTACGAAGAACTGAATGATTTCCTTCCGTTCGATAAAAAGAAGGTGGAATTTGTGTATCCGTTTGATGGAAACCCTTCCATAAAGCACGTTATTGAAGCTATTGGTGTTCCGCATGCCGAGGTCGATTTAATCCTGGTTAACAGTCAGCCTGTCGATTTTAATTACATCCTAAAGGACAACGACTACGTATCCGTTTATCCGGTTTTTGAAACCCTTGATATTTCCGGGGTTTCCCCTTTGCGGAAGAAGACCCTGAGAGAATTAAAATTCGTATTGGATGTGCACCTGGGCAAGCTGGCAAAGTATCTGAGAATGCTCGGATTTGATACCCTTTACCGTAATGATAACGACGATAAAGAAATCGTCCGGATTTCGCTTGAGGAACATCGCGTAATACTTTCACGCGATATCGGATTACTGAAAGTGAAATCGGTGTCGCATGCTTACTTCATACGCAACCAGTACCCCAAAGATCAGCTGACCGAGGTGTTAAATCATTTTGATTTGTATAAGGCCATCAATCCTTTTAACCGCTGCATCAAATGCAACGGGCATTTAGATAGCGTTGAAAAAGAAACTATCATTCAACAACTCGAACCGCTGACCAAAAAATATTTCAATGAGTTTTTCAGATGTAACCATTGCCAGAGTATCTTTTGGAAAGGATCGCATTTCGACCATATGACCAGCTTTATTCGTGAAATTCAGGGTTCAAAATCTTAGTGTACTCAGCATTATTAATCCGGTCCCTGAGCGAAGGCCGCCGACGTTTTATCAGGCGGCCGCAGTCTAAGGTGGTCCCTGAGCTTGTCGAAGGGCGGTAATGCAGGTTTCGAATAATCGCCCTATCCTTGCGTCTGGTGGGAATGAAAGCGCATATTGGGGTTGGCGATTTTAATTTCCTATTTTTGCTGGTATTATTGCGACTGATCAATTTAAAAAAGGATTATTTTTGCACCTGTCGTAAAAAATCAAAAACATCTCCCTGACAATTTAACTAAACCCCTTTCATGAAAATTATCCCTGGTTCCCTGATCGTAATAATTTGTGCGTCTTTAATGTTGTTTACTGTTTCCTCCTGTAAGAAGGACACGGAAACAACGCTGCCGGAGCCTGTTGATCCTTCTGCTGCGGAATATGTGGGGAGTTATTATTTGTCTGCCGCCCGCTATCAGCTTATCGCCGGAGCGGCTAATGGTAAAATATTATTTGCCGGGGGGTCGGACGGAGCAAGCGGACTTTTTGATAATGTCGAGCTATATGATACTAAAACTGGTCAGTGGAGTTACTCTCAATTAAGTGAAGCCAGAAGAGGCTCAGCTTCCACCTCCGATGGAAACCTGGTTGTGATTGCCGGCGGTATGACCACCCTGGATTATTCAAAGACTGTTGATATATACAATACCAAAACCGGATTGTGGCTGACCACAGAACTCAGCGAGGGCAGAAATTACCCGGAAGCGGCTGCTGCAGGCGATAAAATTGTGATTGGCGGGGGGTACAATGGCGTTTATTCCACTACCGTTGATATCTATAATACAACCACAGGTCTTTGGACAGTGGCACAATTAAGCGAAGGGAGAAATTTTCTTTCGGCGGCTGCTGCCGGAAACAAAGTACTTTTTGGCGGCGGATCAACAGGTGCTAATGCAACCTCCGCGGTGGATATTTACGATGTAAATACCGGCGTATGGACCGTTGCCCAGCTGAGTGAACCCCGTTGTTTTTTAGCCGCCGCAACTGCAGGGACGAAAGTATTTTTTGCCGGCGGGGCCGACGCATTGATTTCTGATGTAGTGGATATTTATGATGTCAGCACGGGTGCCTGGACTGTGGCACACCTGAGCGTGCCAAGATTTAGCCTGACAGCCGTCTCTGCAGGGAATCTTGTGCTGTTTGCCGGTGGGAACGATGGCGTTGGATTGTCGGATGTAGTAGATATTTATAATACGAATACTGGTATATGGACCACAACCCATTTGAGTTATGCCGGAAGTAATTTATCCGGCGCGGCAGCGGGTAACGTGGTTGTTTTTGCCGGTGGGCTCGATGGGCCTGCCTGGACCGATGTTACTAAAAAAGTAGATGTGTTTAAACTTAAATAGTTTGAATGAATGAATACTGAACCTAAAATTCTGGAACGTGCACAGAGCTGGCTTAACAGCAGCCTGGATGCAGAGATTAAAGCGGAAGTTGAAAAGCTGATCAAAGGCGACAACGATGAACTTACGGATGCCTTTTACCGCGACCTTGAGTTTGGTACCGGTGGCCTGCGCGGGATCATGGGTGTGGGAACCAACCGCATGAATAAAGTCACAGTGGCCATGGCTACCCAGGGACTGGCCAATTACATCCGCAAAGCATTTGTGGGGATTAGCGGACTGAAAGTCGCTATTGCTTATGACAGCCGTAACCAGAGCGCCTACTTTGCAAAAATTGCAGCGGAAGTATTATCCGCCAATGGCATTTATGTGTATTTAAGTGAAGAATTGCGGCCGACACCGTGGTTGTCGTTTGCCGTACGCGAACTTAAATGTCACAGCGGCATTGTGATTACCGCATCCCACAATCCCAAAGAGTACAATGGCTATAAGGTATATTGGAACGACGGGGGACAACTTGTGGCACCGCACGATACCAATGTGATTGCAGAGGTTCAGAAAATCAAGGGTTTTGAGGAAGTAAACTTTAACGCAAAGCTCGACCTGATCGAAAAAATCGGCAAAAAGATCGATAATCTTTACCTGGCAAAAGTTGCTGCATTAAGCCTTGCACCTGAGATTATTGAAAAGAACAGCGATCTGAAAATCGTGTACACACCCTTGCATGGTACTGGAATCACATTAGTACCTAAGGCTTTGGCGCTTTACGGATTTAAAAATATCATTACCGAATCAGAACAATCCATCCCGGATGGAGATTTTCCAACGCTTAAATCGCCCAATCCCGAAGAACCATCGGCATTGCAAATGGCCATTGCAAAGGCTGAAGCCGTAGGCGCCGACCTGGTCATGGCCACTGATCCCGATGCCGACCGTGTGGGTATTGCTGTGCGAAACCTTGAGGGGAAGTTTATCCTCCTGAATGGTAACCAGACAGCCGCAATACTGATTTCGTATTTGCTGAAATCATGGAGTGATAAGGGCAAGCTCACAGGAAAGGAGTTCATCGTTAAAACGATTGTAACCAGCGAGCTGCTCAGAAGTATTGCCAATGCCTATAAAGTCGCTTGTCCTGATGTCCTTACCGGATTTAAGTACATCGCTGAAATCATCCGTGAAAACGAAGGAAAAATGACCTTTATTGGCGGCGGAGAAGAGAGTTACGGCTACCTGGTGGGTGATTTTGTGCGCGACAAGGATGCCATTATTGCCTGCTGCTTAATCGCGGAAGCGGCCGCCAATGCCCGTGAGCAGGGAAAAACAATGTACGAATTACTGTTGGATATTTATATGGAGTTCGGACTGTACTACGAAACCCTGCATTCAGTAACTAAAAAGGGAAAATCGGGTGCAGAGGAAATCCAGGAAATGATGAAGCAATACCGCGCCAACCCTCCCAAGCAGCTGGGTGGATCGCGGGTGCTCACCATTATGGATTATGGCACCAGTGTGGAAACCAGCAAGGAATCTGGGATTACACGCCCCATTACGCTGCCGAAATCCAATGTACTGCAATTTATCACACAGGACGGCAGCATTGTTACGGTGAGGCCTTCGGGAACAGAACCTAAAATCAAATTTTATTTTGGTGTGAAGTCACCCCTCCACAGCCGCAGTGGTTATGATGCAGCGGAACATCGCCTCAAACAAAAGGTTCAAAAGATTATCCGGTCCATGGGGCTGGAATAACATTTTGCTTGCTTTTTTTTTGGCATCCGAAGGGGTTGTCACAGGGCGACTACCTTATGCATTGGATTTGCGCATCGGTCCAATAGCACTGCATGCGTAAATCATTCATTTTCATTATTTTACTTTTGTCTTGTCAAAAGTAAACAAAACCGCTTTCCCGGCCCAAGGCAATTTTCGCACGCAAAAACAGCGATTACAAACTTTAAAAATACTGCATGCTTTGCGAAACCGCGGACTGCTTTCACGCCACGGTCGCACAGGCCCCCTCCGCATGCTTATTGTGAGTAGCATTTCATTGCCCTAAAAGCATTGCAATAAGCCGCTCCGGGATTACCCTTCGTTCAGCAGCCGCTATTGCTGTGTGCCGGGAGTTTGCTCTTTCAGAGCAATCAGGACGCCCGTAGACGCTTCGCTGCAATTGGAAATTACAGTTGCTCGCTTTATTCATTTTGGCTTTGCAGCCACTTTGCTAAGAACGTGTGCGGTGGCCTTGTCAAAGCAGCGGGCGTGCGCGGGCGTGAATCGAAAAAGGCCTGCAAATCCGCAAGGGGCCAGGCAGCAGTTTTATCGCTGCCGGCTCTGTCGAAAATGGACGAGAAAATCTTTACTCAAAGAAAGGTGTTCGTTGAAGATCTTCCAGAGAAGGCCGTCAGCGGGAATTTTCGGCACTACCTTGCGTGATTTGCGGCCTTTTTTGAGGGTGGGGGGATAGCATTGCTTTGACTAGAATTTTGGCTCAACCTTTTGTTCATGCAAAAGGTTGAAGGAAAAGAAAAATTAATTGTAGCCGGGATGTTTTGCTGCTGGCTCGAAGTTAGAAAAAAGGTGGTGTCCTTTGAAGACACCACCCCTCTAAACAACAACGCACCTCAACTTTTCTGTTTGATCCGGGATAACCTCAAAAAAAAAGCGACTGTATCTTTTTCAGATCAGTCGCTTTTTTGATGAAAGGAATTCTTTATTTTACAACAATCTTGTCATAAGTAGTTCCTGTTCCTGTTACAATCTGCATGATATAAAGGCCACTGGCGTAATTTGAAACGTCGAGGGTACCTGAAAAAATATTTTCTGTGGTACTTGCACTGTATACCAATTTCCCGATAGGGGAATAGATGTTCACATTTACTGCTGTTGAGGAAGTATTGGTGAAACTGATGTTGATCATGTCAGTTGCCGGATTCGGGTGAATGGAAAGGTTTGAAACAATGTTCTCCTCTGAAATACCCGAGCAAAGGTCAACGGTCATATCCTGAGTGCCGCTGTTACTGCATAAATTGCCATCAGTATATGTATAAGTGATTGTATAGGTTCCCATACCTGACACTGCAGGTGAAAAGAATCCACCAGAGACACCTGTTCCGGAATAAACACCGCCAGCAGGTGATCCACCTGTTAAAGCAAATGAGGAAGTGGTATCGCAGGTAATACTGGGTGAAAGCACGAATGAAACAACAGGTGCAGTATTTACCACGATGTTTCCAAAATCAGAACTGCTGCAAAGATTGCCATCAGTATATGAATAAGTAATAGTGCTTCCGCTGGGTGCCAGAGAAGGATCGAACATGCCACCACTCACACCGGTGCCGGAATAAGTACCTCCTGCAGGCGTACCACCCGTCAGGGCAATAGGTGCAACATTGCTGCATACTGCCGGAAGTGCGGCTAAATCAACTGTAGGCAGCGGATTCACAACGATAGCAGTGGTATAACTGTCAACACAGCTGTTCCAGAATCCACCCAAAGTGTAAATTGCAGGATTATAGGTTGAGGCAGTCGCATACGTAAAGGAAGGATTAGTTCCCCAAACCAGGTTGGAAACGCCATCCATATCATATGCATAGGTTGAATCGGGTACCGATTGAAAATAGGTGCGGAAAACGCTCCAGTTATACATTCTGCTGGTTAAAATACCCGTTGGGGTGGTGGTATTGGTAAAATTTACCACTGTGCCTGCACATACAGGATTAGGTGTTGCTGTGAAACCGGAGTTGATAGAATAGGAAACCTTCGGTGCTATCAGCATTTCGAAATCATAGGGACCACCAGTAAATCCGGCTGTTATTGCGGGCAAGCCAACCCATGCACCAGCGGATGCAGCGTAATAAGATGATTTCATCTTTGACAAATTCTCGTCATAGGATTGTGATGGGGTTGCATCATTAACGAAAAACTCCACGATGCCGTTTGTACTGGTAGGAGTTAACACAACGGCGTAGTTGCCGGTTACTGTTGCGGGAGTTCCGAAAACAATTTGTCTGAAATTATTGGTAGTATCGTTAATGGTGATGGTCCCGCTTGTTATAAGGGTTGTGGGGAGGTTGCTTGCATCAACATTATAAACAGCAGCGCTTACCACCAGGTTCGCTGTACTGGTTGGCTCTTTTCTGCCAAAAAACTCAATACCAGTAACACTTACAGTGCCACCAGTATGGGTAAACGTTTGTGACATACTCTCAGCATCCGCTGTCCAAAGGGTGAACGTATAAAAGGCGTCTGTACCCAGAACCTGCTCCTTCATTTGGGGATATCTCAGGGTATCAAGACAGGTTAATGTTTTAGGGGCATTCAGATTTTGTTCTGTTGCGCTCTTTGTCAGCAGATCAGAATGAGAGGCTGGCTTTAAAACGTTTTTTTGGGGATTTTGACCCCACACAACAATGGTTGTTGCAATCAGGAAAAGGGTAATGACAGTCTTTTTCATAAGCATGGAATTTGGTTTTTTAAGGGGGTAAAAATACAGTTTTTTTTTTATTAAATGACTTTAGTATAATTTTTTAACAGCAAATCATGAGTACATCAATTCATGATTATGGTGTTTTGACCTGGGTCTGTTAATAACCTATGTTAAATCAAATTTTGTCAATTCCGGTATTGATTAAAAAAAAGGCCTGTATTTGCCCGTGGCTTTTTTGAATTTAGTAGCTTTGCATAAACTTTTGAACAATGGGTGAATTTAAGTTATGCAACAATGGGCATTATTACGACGACGCACTAGCGGAATGTCCCTTTTGCCCGAAAACTTCTAAAACCAATCAACCTATGGACCTTGATAAAACCAGGATCGATGAGGGGGATAAACCTCTTGACGATAAAACCCAGATCTTTTCGGGTAATGCGAATACCAATCTGGGGAAAACCCAAATATTTTCCGGCAATGCCTCCCAGGATGAACCCCAATTCAACGATCAGAAAAATTCGGCCGGACGTAAACTGACCGGTTGGCTGGTTTCGTTTACCATGGATCCTCTGGGTGTGGATTTTCGCCTGTACGAAGGGCGCAATATTGTCGGGTCTGACCCGCAATGCGATATCGTGATCAGCAACGATTCCTCCGTTTCCGGGAAACACCTTACCATTCTTTATCGTATGGGTGTCTTCAAATTCAAAGATGAATTCAGTACCAACGGAACCTTTGTGAATGAAGAGTTTGTTGAAGAAGGTACCCTGAATGATGGCGATACCCTTAAAATCGGAAACACCGTTTTTAAATTCCGCACAGCGGGCTGATTGTAGTACATTTAATAATATTGAATATGAAAAAGTTCTTTAGCTTTTTAAGCATCGTGCTGCTTACGGCATCCTTTCCCTTGGTTGCCCAGCAGTTCAGTATTACCAATACCGATCCGGCCAATTACCCGCAAGTGGTGGTAAATGTCAACCTGGATAATACCGAAGAAGCCACACAGGCCGATTTCAAAGTTCTTGAAAACGGGAAGGAGCTCCCTTTTACTTTTAGCAAGGATGCCGGTGCAACGGGTGGTGGCCCCAAAGCCATTTGTTTTTTAATTGAAGCTTCCGGATTTACCTATGGCAAACCCCTCGAAAATATTAAAAAGGCTGTCGCATCAGCGATTCAGGCTTGTGGCGAAAATGATGTGATCAACGTCTGCTACTTTTCAAAAGCCAATGCTGACGGCCGTTCACTGAATACGCTGAGTGCCGAGTTCTCTTCCGATAAAAGCACGCTCGTGAACGAAATGAAAAGCAAGGTCGTTGCTTTGCGCGATACCAACCCAGTGGCTGATGTGTTTAAAAGCATCTACGATTGTCTCGACTTCATGAATGAGAAAAAGAACCTGCCCGCTAATAAGGTTCTGATCGTGATCTCAGCCGCCATCAATAACAACAGGTCGCCTATTAAAGCTGAGGATTGTATCGATAAAGCCAACAAATTCACCATTCCCGTTTACACGATTACTTACAAGACCAGTAACCGTTATGCGGCTGACAATTTTGTCCGCATCAGCGATAAAACCGAAGGCAAGAGCCAGAGCGCTCAGTCGGCCGACGAAATTTCTTCCGCAATCAGTGATTTTGTCACTAAAGTGGATGAAAACGCGGTAGCCCCTTCAAATGGGTATACTCTCGAATTTACCAGTACACAGAGCAACGAACTCAATAATTTTGAGGTTCAGTACAAAGGAAATAAGCAGTCGGGAAGCTATACCATTCCTGAAGATAAAATTTCGTTCTGGAATAAATTCATGTGGTGGATTATTATCGGATCCGCTTTGTTTGTCGTGTTTCTCACCTTGGTGGTATGGCTCGTAATGAAAGGTAAAAAGAAGAAAGTTACCGCTGAAAGTGAGCGCCTGCGTGCCATTGAAGAGCGCAACATTTTGCTGCAGCAACAGATTAACCAATCGAGGGATGTAAAAACCCAGGTAGGTCCGCAGGACCCACAGAAGTTCGATCTGAAAAAGACACAGATTGGCGGAGGGGGCGGTACGCCGCTGCTAATGGTTAGTTCAGGGAACTTCTCCAAAAACTTTCCGCTCAACAAACCTCAGTTTACCCTTGGCCGCAACAGCAACAACGATATTGTGATCCCCGAAACTACGGTTTCCGGAAATCACGCCAAGTTGATTAACGAAGGCGGCAATTGGTTTATCGTTGATAATAACAGTACCAACGGCACTTTCGTGAATGGCACCCGCATCAATAAGCAGCGTGTATCGCCCACGGACGTGATTAAGCTGGGAGCAGCGTTTTTGAAAATACAATTTTAAGAGATGAGATGATGAGAAGATGTGATGATGTGATGATGAGAAGATGTGATGATGTGATGATGAATGATGAATGATGAATGATGAATGATGAATGATGAATGATCGAGTCACATCGACCTTAACCTTAATCTTATCCTTATCCGCTATAACAAGTAAACCCAGACCCCCGCACCTCCCCGACTAGGGACTAGGGACCAGGGACTTCGGACTAAAAAAAGAAAAATGGTTGATACCAGAAAATTAAAAAACTTTGAATTCGGAAATGCTACGGATGTGGGTCGTGTGCGCGAGCAAAACGAGGACTACCTGGGCTATTTCGAATGCATCAACGGGCACATTTTTGTGGTGTGCGATGGCATGGGTGGTCATGTCGGGGGTGCCACGGCCTCCCGTCTGGCCGTGGATGCCGTGCGCGAGTACCTCGAAAACCACTACTTCGACCTGCCACAGGATGCGCTGAAAGCCGCGATTCAACGGGCCAACGAAGCGGTTTACCTGAGTGCTGCTGAAAATCCTCATTTGTCGGGTATGGGCACCACCATTGTGATGGCGATTGTGCGCGACGATAAAATCTATTACGCCCATGTGGGGGACAGCCGTATTTATTTTCTTTCCGAAGGTAAACTGGTGAAGCTCACACGCGATCATAGCTTTGTACAGACCTTGGTAGATCAGGGTTTGCTTAAGGAAGAAGAAATGGAATCGCATCCCCGTCGCAACGAAATTCTTCAGGCACTGGGCATACGTAGCGACATAGACATCACCCTCGGTCCTGCCCCGGCCAAACCTTCCAATGGGGACATCCTTCTTTTATGTACGGATGGCCTTAACAGCATGATCAGCGACAAGGTGACTGAAAGTGTGTTGAACGAAGATATTTCGGTACAGCATAAGGCTTTAAAGCTGATGCAGCTGGCCAACGAAGCGGGCGGTTACGATAACATTACGGTACAGCTGGTATATTTTTATAACGTCACCAATAAAAAATCGGATTTCATCCCGGCTTCAAAAATTCCAACTACAAATACAGAATCAACCACAAAAAATAATAAACTTATTCTGACAAAAAAAATGAGAAAAACCATACTTTACGTAATAGTGGCAGCTGCCATTCTGGCCATCGGCTACTTTTTATGGGATATGTTTGGCAGCACCGGCGATCCCACGCCACTGGGAAGTAATCCTTCAAAGGATACCCTTACCGAACAACCCCGCGATACCACTAAAGTTGTTGTGCAGCAAAATGAAAACGTGATTAAAGCTTCGAACGATACTGTCTGGGCCGCATACACCATCAAAAGCGGAGACGTACTGGGGAAAATATCTTCAAAGTTTAATGTGAAGATTGCCGTCCTGAAAAAGAAAAACAATCTAAAAAGCGATGTGGTTCACGTTGGCGACGACATTTGGGTTCCTGTGAAAGCAGAACACACCATGGTTTCGGGAGAAACTATTGACGCTGTCGCGAAAAAATATCAGTCCGACAAAACCAAAATCCTCGCCGCCAATGGTCTGAAAACCGCAACAGACCTGAAAGCAGGGAGTAAGGTTCTTATTCCTTATTGAAATGTGAAATGATGTGATGATGTGATGATGAGATGATGAGATGATGTGATGATGGGTTGATGAATGATAATGATGAATTATGAATTATGAATTATGAATGATGGAGTAACCTCGACCTCAACTCGAAGACAGGTTAAGGTTAAGGTTAAGGAGAGATTCGCTTCGCTCATCGTTTTGAAAAAACATTAATTTGACTTATAGGGGAAATGACGGTTGTTGAAGGTTCGCACCGCCCATGCTTAACCTTAACCTCAACCTTATCCTCGATAGCAATAAAACCCAAACCCTAACCCACCCACCGCCCCGACTAGGGACTAGGGACTAGGGACTAGGGACTTCAGACTAAAAAGATTTTAAATTATGATCGGCACCCAAATACTGAATTACCGCATAGAACGCCTGATAGGAGAGGGCGGTATGGGAAACGTGTATCTGGGTGTGCACACACATATCGGCCGCAAAGTGGCCATTAAGGCGTTGAATCCGACGCTGGCCAAAAATCCGGAGATCAGGGAACGTTTTAAGAATGAGGCTTCCATGCTTTCACAGCTGCACCATCCTAATATTGTGCAGTTGTACGATTACGTTGAGATGGATCAGGGCGTTTTTCTGGTCATGGAATATGCCGAGGGACAGACCCTGGATGAATATATCGAGAAGGTAACCGGTCCTATTCCTGAAGAAAAAGCGATTCCGATGTTCAGTAAAATATTGGACGGTGTAGCGTATGCGCATAAGAAAAACGTGGTGCACCGCGATATCAAACCTTCCAATATTATTATCAGTCCCGAGGGCATGGTGAAGATACTCGACTTCGGCATTGCCAAGATTATCGGGGATACCAGTCACAAGCTCACCAAGACCGGAACCAAACTCGGGACGGTATTATACATGAGTCCTGAGCAGGTTAAGGGCGAAACGCTCGATTTTCATACGGATATTTATTCTTTGGGCATTACCCTGTTCGAGATGCTGACGGGTAGGTGTCCCTTCGACAAGACTACCTCAGAATATGAAGTGTATAAAAAAATAGTCGAAGAACCGCTCCCCGATGCCCGCACGTTTTATCCGGCTGTGAGTGCGCATCTTTCTTCAGTTATTTTTAAATCTACAGACAAAGATATCAATGCCCGGTATCAGAGCTGCGCGGAATTTAAGAAGGATTTGATTCCTGCCGATCCTTTGGCGGCACTGGCAGAGGCGAAAGAACAAAAGGGCGCACGTAAAAAAAAGAAAAAGGAGAAGCCAGAGGAAGTCAGGCCCCGTCGCAGAAGTATGTTGTTCTGGAATATTTTCATGGCGGCATTCCTTTTCTCGGCCATCACCATTGCCGCGTTTAAGCTGCTTTACATGAAAGAGGAGCGTTATGTTATTGCCAGCAAATTATATTTGCGCAGTTCTAAGAGCGCCGAAAATAATGCGAATACCATTAAAGTTGTTGAATTTGGGTCGATGGTAGAGGTAATTGATGCCGATAATTATTCCGACGATGATGGTTTTATCTGGGCTAAGGTCCGTGATGATGCCGGCAAAGAAGGCTACGTGGCGATGAATTACCTCGGTACCCGCAAAGAATTTGAGCAGATCAGGGGAATCTTTCTGGCTGAAAGTCAGGACCAGACTACCGTAAATTTCAAACGCGCCGTTCATAAGTACTTTGTAAAAAATGGATATTTCGACAGTGACCGGAATCCTGAGTGGAAGATCACCACAGAGGGCACCGGTGGGGCTTATAATGGTTTTATTTCGGGCGATTTCAATAACGACGGATTGGATGATTATGCCTGTGTGATTGCGAACAAATTTTACGAAGGCTACCATTTGCTGGTGTTTCTGGCAAAAGGCGCTACCGAAACAAAACTGATTATTGATGAAGAACTTTTCGAATCCGCTGTTCTTGGTATCATGAAGAAAGGGGAGAAGATCAGCACAGGCCGGATAAAATATTCGATGGAATATGATGAAGAAGGCAATGTAATTCAGGTACCGAAAAAAGTATATGAATCCCTGGCCTCTGATGCTTTGATAGTGAAAAATAAGAATAGCGGCAAACGTATGCTGTACATATATAATCTGAGCGAAGACCATTTTAACCAATCCATTGTGATGAAATGAAAACCCTGAATATTGGTAGAGGCAATGGCAATGATGTGGTGATAAAGGATTCCTTTGTCTCGGGCACTCATTGTTCCATCACACTGGATGAGAAAGGAAATTTTTATCTACAGGACCTTGGCTCCAGCAATGGAACTTTTGTAAACAGCGTTCGGGTGCAGCAAGCCTGGCTTAAGAGTAATGATATTGTCAAAATTGGTGAAACGGTTATTCCCTGGCAGGAGTATTTTCAAAGCCAGAACGACGGGCACCTGAATGGGAACGTCATCCGGAAAGTCACATTTGGCAGGGCTCCCGACAACGATGCTGTGATCGCTGACGATTTCGTTTCGTCGCATCACGCCGAGATCCTGGAAACAGATATGAACGAATTTCTGGTGCGCGACCTTAACAGCACCAACGGAACGTTTGTAAACGACCGCCGGATAACGTCTGCCTTGCTGATTCCCGGCGACCGACTGAGGCTTGCCCGCAGGACGCTTGAATGGACCATGTTCTTCAGTGCTCCGGCGCAAAGTGAAATTTCTGTTTCGCGAAAGCCCTTTAAAACCTGGGCCGCCATACTGATTTCGCTGGCAGCACTGTTGATTATTATCCTGGGTATCTGGGGTATCATGAATATGAAAAACAGCGATCCCGAACCGGATCAGCTTAATAGCAACGATACCGTACTGGGCGCCGGAAGCGTTACCGACATGGTTAAGCGGACAGAATCCTCCGTGTTTCTGATTCAGAGTTACGACCGCTACGGCAATTCCATGCAGGGCACAGGCTTCTTTATCAGTGAAAACGGCACGGGTGTAACCAACTACCATGTTGTGGAAGGGGGCGCCAAATGGGTGATCAAGACGGTTGACGGAACGGAATATGAAGTCGACGATTTTCTGGTGCGCAACAAGAACTATGACTTTGCCGTATTCAATATTAAAAATTCCGGTGATTATTTCAAGCCCTTAAAGCGTGGCCGGAGTGTTCCCGAAAAGGGCGAAGAAATCTATGTAATCGGCAATCCGCAAGGCATCGAAAGCACTCTGACCAAAGGAATTATTTCGGGTATGAAGGGTGGGGACGAGGAAGACCTGATGAACGGACACTTCACCGAAGGTGATAATTTTTTACAGATTGATGTCGCTATATCCCACGGCAGCAGCGGAAGTCCGGTACTTAACCGCAAAGGCGAAGTGGTGGGTATTGCCACACTTTCCTTTCAGGAATCGAATTGCATTAACTGCAATTTTGCTGTGAATATTCAGTTGCTGAAACAATATTTTGAAGAGTAAGAATGATGTGATGATGAGTGCACAAATTATGAATTATGAATTATGAATTATGAATGATGAATGATGGAGAAACCTCGACCTCGACCTCGACCTCAACCTCAACCTTATCCTTATCCTTATCCTTATCCTCATCCTTATCCTTATCCTCGCCAGCAACAACCCCCTCAACCCAACCTACCCACCGCCCCGACTAGGGACTAGGGACTAGGGACTTCGGACTAAAAAAAAAGATATGCTCAGCCAATCAACATTCAAAAGCATCGTTCCCGTCCAGATCCGTTTCAGCGATGTGGATCTTCTGGGGCATGTGTCGAATACGCAATATCAGAATTATTTCGATTTAGGCAAGGTGGATTATTTCAGGAAGGTGATTCCAGAAATGGATTTTAATGGGCTTTGTGTGGTGGGGGCATCGGTAAAAATCGATTATATCAAACCGGTGTTCATGCAAACACAAATTGTGGTTAAAACGCGCATCTCGGCCATAGGCAACAAAAGCATGACCCTTGAGCACCTCATTTCTGATGCTACCTCCGACGAAATTTATTCGGTCTGTTCCGTTGTGTTGGTTTGTTTTAATGTGAAAGATCAATTGAGTTATCCCATTCCGGAAGAATGGCGGAAGAAGATCCTGAATTTTGAGGGTGCGTAGAGACAAGGCATGCTGTAGAGACAAGGCATGCCTTGTCTCAAATAAAAAGACAAGGGTCACCTTGTCTTTTTATAAAAAATCCGGCAATTCATTTTTTCTCTTCCCAATCATGTATGGGTTGGTAATCAAAGGGATGATCTGCCTCTTTCAAAATCCGATCAAATGAAAAGGAGTATTTTTAAATTTTCTGTATTCCTGATTGCTGCATTTATTGTGATATTTTTCATTTTAAATCTGGCAATATATTTAATATTTCATACGGATTCACTGGTAACCAGCGAGGTTATATCCTATTATGAAAAAATGTTTTTTTTCTCTTCTGTTTATGTTGTTATTATACACTTGTTTTCACTTGCACTAACCATTGTGTTTGTTGTTAAAAGAAAACCGACCCTATGGTGGAGTTTTTTGATTGTGGCGGCTTTCAGCGCATTCACCTTTTTGTTTTTGATGAAATATCTCAACATATTGCTTTATAAGATGGTCCTTTTTTTAGATTGTCTTTGAATAAAGCTTTCAGTTTAAATTTTCAAACGCATTGAATCAGCTAATGAAAAATATCTTTACTCCTATACCATGGATACCCTTATTTTTTAGTGCGTTCCTGTTGTTTTCATGTACTCGTTCCACAGTGGATCAGGAGCAAACTTTTGTCATTTCGCAATTAGCGAAAACAGATCAAAAACATTTTTTTCAGGATCAGGATTTTTACCCCACGCCATTTAATTTTATTATCGATTCAAATGATGAAATTCATTATTATCATTGGCAGGCAGAGGGTTGGGATCGTACACCGCCTGGATCTTTCACTGCTCCGATATTTTGTAACCTCACTCCTTGGAAAACCGTTCAGGTCCCTGATGACTGTATCATTGATTTTCTGAAAACAAATGTTTTGCAAGCAAATGGATCCCGGATTACCATTGCTTCACAAAAGGATACGATACAATCAATGGGGTTTGCCCGGCTATATAAATTCCTTACTGATAGTGCGCCTGACGTTAAGTTCAGTATACGGTATGCTACTTTTGAAGAGAATACGGTGCTATACTATAAGCAACATAAAATCTTATATGATCCTATGAAGATCGAGTGGGATTCAACCAAGGTTGTATTTATACAACCAACGGCAGTAACGCAGGACTAATGGGATCTGGGGGGTTATTGCGCAGTCTGTTACGCAGCCTGTTACGCAGGACGTAGAGACAAGGCATGCTGTTGAGACAAGGCATGCTGTTGAGACAAGGTATGCCTTGTCTCTCTGAGACGCATGCCATGCGTCTTTGCAGAGGTATGGGCCCTCGTCTCTTAGGTTAGTCCATTGTTTTCGAGCAGGGCAAAGAAGCTCTTACGGTAGTTTTCTCCTACGGGGATCAGCTGGTCGCCGATGCGGATGCGGTTGCGTTCAACGGAGGTGATTTTGTCGAGGGCTACCATGTAACTTCTGTGTACCCTTACAAACCTGGGTTCTACGAGAACGCTTTCGACTTTCTTAAAACTTTGCAGGGTCATAATGCGCTCTGTGGTGGTTACGATTCTTACGTAATCGCCCATGCCTTCGATATACAGGATATCTGATAAGAATACTTTCTGCAGGCGGAATTCGGTTTTGACGAAGAAAAAATCCTTTTCACTGCTTTGCTTGTTGTTGTCCTGCTGTTGCACTGCAGGCGTTTTCCGGCGGCATACTTTTTCGTAAACCTTATCAACCGCAATCAGGAAACGCTCGAAGGATATGGGTTTCAGCAGATAGTCGGTAACGTCCAGATCGAAGCCCTGGATGGCGTAATTGTGATAAGCGGTGGTAAAAATCACCTCAGGGCGGTCTTTCAGGACTTTCAATAACTGGATCCCCGAAAGTTCTTCCATCTGGATATCCAGAAAAAGGAGATCCACCTTGTTTTCTTTAAGGTATTCAATGCAGGCCAGGGCACTGGTAAATGTTTTTTTGAGCTCCAGGTAAGGGATTTTGCTGATGTAATCCTCAAGGATGTTCAGGGCTAGAGGCTCGTCATCGACGGCGATACATTGGATGATCATAATTCTTTAAGGCTTAGTTTAACATTGAATGTAGCGGGACCGGCAGTCACAACAAGGTCGTGCTTGCCCGGATAGGTTAATTCCAAACGACGTTTTACATTTTGCAGTCCGATGCCTTTTTGCGGATCTTTGTTAAATTGTTCCCTTTCAACCAGATAACTCGTGATCTCAAAGTTGAATTGAGAATCTGAACAGTCCATGTTAATGATGATACCCGGGGCCTCAACATTTTTACAACCGTGCTTAAAGGCATTTTCGATAAAGGTAATCAGCAGCATGGGTGGGATCAGCTTGCCATCCGGCTCGCCTTTCAGTGTAAACTTAATAAAGTTAGGAGTTTTTATTCTTAGTTGCTGCAGTTCAATATAACTTCTGATATAGATAATCTCTTTTTCGAGGAAGACCTTGTCGGTATTGCTTTCGTACAACATGTAACGTAGTATATCGCTTAGTTTCATCAATGCCCCCGGCGCTTCGTCCGACTTTCGGTACACCAGCGAATACAAATTATTCAGGGTATTGAATAAAAAATGGGGGTTGATCTGTGACCGGAGCAGGGCGATCTCGGCCTGCTGGTTTTGCTTGGTGAGTTCGTCTTTTTGTTTCTGTGTTTGTACCCATCCCACAAAAAATGCAATCAACAAGGAAATGACCGTATAAACTAAGGTATTGATAAAATCTTGCATCATGTACATATACCATGCATAATGCTTGTCTTCCGGATCGGGGAAATAGTGGTCGAGCAACACACCTGAATAATATCGGAATACCGTAAAGCCTATTACAACCGGTAGCAGCCACCATAAGTATTTGAGACTGCTGGTGTTTTTCAGCACATACTGATTGATAAAGAAAAAGCATATATAGAAATTCAGGATGTTCGTTAATCCAAATACCAGAAACATATAACCCAGCCCCGGAACATTACTGTCAAACATAATGTCACGCGTAATCGGCAGGCCCATGAACAGCAACCAGAAAATTGAATGAAGTAATATTTGATACTTAAGTTTCATAGAGGAATCTCGTTAGTTTTCAGACTGTAAATATACCATGTTTTTCGGGAAACTCGCCCCGAAAGCCCCTCAAACCGACCAACTCCGCCTTTTGTCCGGTAAGCCCCTCCCTTTTAACGGTAAAGAAAAATTACGCCTATAAAGCCGATTATAACAGGTTTTTCAGGCAGTTCAACGAGTTCATTTGCTAAGGTATATGGGCAGATATACTTTTGCTTCATCAAAGTAAATAAAAATTTTAGAGAATGAAAAAACTAATTACTATTGTTGCCATTTTGCTGGCTGGTTTTGGCAGCTTGCAGGCGCAGATGCCTGCCCCTCAGGTATATTCAGCCCCGGGTAACGGTATTGTTCGTGGAAAAGTGCGTGATGCCAGCGAGCAGCAAATGATGGAATACGCAAGCGTGGTGTTGTTCCGCGCCAGCGATTCTGCGATGGTGGATGGTTGCGTTACCGGACCTGACGGTTCGTTCGAGCTTAAAAATATCCCCAACGGCAATTATTATCTTACCATACAATTTGTGGGATACAGCCGCAAGAAAATCGAAAATATTCAATGTTCAAAAGATAAAAATACCATCGACCTTGGAGTGATTGAAATGCAGGGAACCGCGAATAGCATTGAAGGAGCCGAAATTACTTCCGAAGTCAAAACGGTGGAATATTCCATCGACAAGAAGATTATCAATGTTGGAAAAGATATCGTGGCTTCGTCGGGTACGGCGCTGGATGTCTTGCGCAACGTGCCTTCGGTGCAGGTGGATGCAGAAGGGAATGTTACCGTAAGGGGAAGTTCAAATTTTACATTGCTCGTGAATGGCCGCCCGGTGCCTCAGGAAGCTGTGGATGTGCTCAGGCAAACCCCTGCCAGTACCGTAGAAAATATCGAAATTATCACCAACCCGTCGGCAAAATATGACCCCGATGGAACGGCCGGTATCATTAATCTTATCCTGAAAAAGAACCGGCGCGATGGGATGAATGGTATTGTGAATGCATCGTATGGCACTTTTAATAAATATTCAACCGATGCCCAGCTTAGTGTGAAAACGGGAGCTTTTAATATTTTCGGTGGGGCAGAATACAGCAACCGCAGGCAACAGGTTACCCAAAATATCGAAAAAACCTGGTTCAGCAACGATACAGCCTTTAATACCTTTGCTATTGTGGATCAGGAATACCATCCATGGCACTATAAGTTTAATCTGGGCAGCGACTGGAACATCGATGACAATAATGCGCTTTCCCTTTCGGGAAGCTGGTTCCGGCAGGATTTTAATGTGGCCAGTCCTGTGGGTTACCATATCTTTTCTGATCCCATGTCGACAGAATCGTGGCAGTACTACGAAAATAATCTCCTGCTCAAACACCACTGGGGTGAGGGAAACCTGAATTATACCCATCAATTTAAAAAACCGGGTCATACGCTGATGGTAAACATGCTGTATAATGCATGGAAAGGGGATAAGAGCGATCAGCAACAAAAGAATATCACCGATGCCGACTGGAACAATGTGATTGCAACAGAAGCCCGGCGAAGGAGATTTTACGATAATCACAGTTCGCGTATTTCGGGCGATATTGACTATGTGCTGCCGATTAATGACAAAATGAAAATGGAAGCAGGTTATTCGGGAGATATCACCACATTCCAATCTGAATATATGGTCGACAACTTCGATCCCGATATGAACAGCTGGATTAACGACACCAGTATGTCGAACGGATTCAATTTTAATTACCAGGTACATGCGCTGTATGGCACGCTGAGCGGCGAATTGTGGGGATTGGGATATCAACTTGGTTTGCGGGGCGAATACTTTCAGCGTAGCCTGGCAACGCAGGTGCCCGATACCAATTATGCGATGGAAATCTGGAGTTTGTTTCCCAGCTTTCACGTAAGTAAAAGCTTTAAAAAGGGCCACCAGCTTATGTTTAGCTACAGCCGACGCGTAAACCGGCCCACTGTTATGGCCCTGAATCCACTGCCGTATTTTAACGACGAGTACCTGATTCATAGCGGGAATCCCGCGTTACGCCCCGAGTATGCCAATTCGTTTGAGCTGGGGTATCAGAAGACCTTTAAAGAATCTTTTCTTTCGGTCGAAAGTTATTATCGCTCCACACAGGATAAGATGGTTGAAACCATTACCATCAGCGAGGGACAGACCCGGCTGACCAACGATAACATTGCCAGCGACTGGGCGGTGGGTATGGAAGTAATGCTGAATCTGAGCATCAAAAAATTCTTTCGTCTGAATGCCAAAGTGGATGGCTTCACCTATCATCTGATCGGGAACGAAGCCTCTGGGGTGCCCTCACGCAGCGCGTATTCCGCAACTGCCAGCCTGAGTCCCAGCTTTATCTTTAAAACAGGTACCACGGCCCAGATACAGGCTATGTACTTCGCCCCCGGGATTGATGCCATTGGTGAAATGGAAGGATTTTCGATGCTGAATATCGCGGTTAAACAGGATTTTTTAAAGAAAAAACTCTCCGTGACCCTCAGCGCCAATAACCTCTTTAACCTCACCAAATACAGCTATACCGATGAAACCACGCAGTATAGACACCACTTTGATTATATCCCCGAAGCAAACACGTTTAATATCAGCCTAAGCTACAAAATAAATAATTATTCCCGCGGGGCGTCCGCACGACAGGGCAACGGCGCCATGGATGTAGGTTTTTAACCCTGGAATTGTTCATGATTGTATTTTTAAATATGTCAGTGTTTGCGCTTTAAAGTTCGGGTTCGAGGCACCCGAGGCTATAAAAATCAGGAGTTTACTGGTGTAATTGACTGGTTTTTATAGCAAGGGACGATGAAACCGGACCTTAAAGACGAACACTGGGGCGTCCGTATGACAGGGCAACGGCGCCATAGATGCAGGTTTTTAGCCCTGGAATCGTTCTTTATATTTGCTGGAATCTCTTGGTCCGGAACACCCGTAGGGTAGTAGAGACATGGCATGCCTTGTCTTTCTCATAGATGCGTAGGATTATTTTTGGTTAGATAATTCGTGATACCTGAGGGTTGTTCCTGCCAGAGAAAATGATGGGAACACAAATGATGAATGATGAATGATGAATGATGAATGATGAATTATGAATTATGAATGATGAATTATGAATGATGAATGATGAATGATGGTTGGATGTCGACCTCGACCTTGACCTTGACCTCGACCTCAACCTCGACCTAAAATACCACAACCCTTCACCCACCCACCGCCCCGACTAGGGACTAGGGACCAGGGACTCCGGACTACCTGCCTATAACAAACCATTAACACCCCATTTTCCAGAAAGAATGTAATTTTGTGTAATAAAAAAAATAAAGATAAACCTCTAATCATAATAATTTCAAGCCAATGAAACGATTAATTATTTCAATGCAACTCATCATGATGACAGTATTGCCGTTGATTGCGCAGGACCTTAAGGTGCCTGATTATTCCATGACCGATCGCAAGGATATTCCTGTTGAATATCAGTGGAAAGTCAGTGACATCTATGCCAATATGGATGCCTGGAAAGCTGACAAAGTAAAGATGGAAACCCTGATCGGCAAAATCGACGGAATGTCGAAAGACTGGACCAGTTCCTCTACAAAAATGCTGGATTTCATGAAACTTACTGATGAAATCTCCATCATGGGAGAGAAGCTCTATTGTTATATTTCCCTGCAGAGTACCGCTGACCTGAGCAATACGCAGTTCCAGGCACTCAAGGGTGAAATCATTTCTGCATTTGTTGAGTTAGGTTCAAAACTCGCTTTTGTAAACGACGATATTTTGAAAATGGGACAGGAAAAATTCAACGCTTATCTGGCACAGGAGCCCGGTTTGAAACCTTATCGTTTTGGGATCGAGCAGGTGCTGCGCGTAAAGGATCATATTCTGCCTACCAATGAGCAAAAGATTGTTTCGCTCACCGGTTTATTCGCCGGCGCTTCCAACGAAGCCTACAGCGTGTTAAGCAATGTTGAACTGCCCAGTCCGGACGTTACCTTATCCGATGGCACCAAAGTTACCCTGAATGTAGCGAACTATATGAAATATCGCGCTTCAAAAATTCCAGCCGACCGCGCCATTGTGATGAGCGCCTTCTGGGGAAATTATAAGAAATTCGAAAATACTTTTGCCGCCATGCTGAATGGCGAAATCAAGGCCCATTGGTTCAATGCACAGGTAAGTAAATATCCTACCAGCCTCAACGCCTCCCTCGATGCAAACAATATTGACATCACGGTGTACAACAAACTTATCGAGTCGGTTAACGCACATCTTGGTTCACTGCATCGCTATCTGAAACTGAAACAAACACTGCTCGGTCTTGAAAAATATCGTTATGATGATATTTATGCCTCAGCTGTAAAGTCGGTGGATAAAGAATATTCATACGAAGAAGCAGTCCGTCTGGTGATGGAAAGCATGAAACCACTGGGTGATGAATACGTGAACGGACTGAAGAAAGCGTTTACCGAAGGCTGGGTCGACAGGTATCCCAATAAAAGCAAAGAAAGCGGCGCTTTCAGCATGGGCATTTATGCCGTACATCCTTACGTGAAAATGAATTATAATGGAGAATATGATGCAGTGAGCACCTTAGCCCACGAATTGGGACACTCGATGCATTCTTTTTATTCGAGCAAGACACAGCCCTTTGCAACCAATGATTATGCGACTTTCCTGGCAGAAATCGCTTCTACTTTTAATGAAAATATGTTGATGCATTATCTGTTGAAAACAGAAACAGATGATATGTATAAACTATATCTCCTCGATCGCTATCTCGACGGTGTGCGCGGTACCATTTTCCGTCAGACCCTATTTGCAGAATTTGAACTGGCTATGCACACACGCGTTGAATCGGGACAGACCCTCACCGCTGATTGGCTCGACGCCGAATACCTGAGTCTTACCCGCAAATATTATGGGGCTGACCAGGGTGTAACCGAAGTGGGCGATTATATTCAGAATGAGTGGAGTTACATTCCTCATTTTTATATGAACTATTACGTGTTCCAATATTCCACAGGCCTTATCGCTTCTATGGCTTTGAGCGAAAAAGTATTGTCCGGCGACAAAGCTGCTCAGGAAAGATATCTGACCTTCCTGAAGGCCGGTTCCAGCGATTATCCTTTGAACATTCTGAAAAGTGCTGGCGTTGATATGACCACCACTGAGCCTACCGATGCCGCTTTCCGTAATTTCGACAACCTCGTTACTGAGATGGAACAGATTGTGGCCCGGTTGAAGAAAGCTGGGAAACTCTAAGAGGAATTATGAGTTATGAATTATGAATTATGAATTGAATGGTAGAATAGATCAGTGCATGAATGAGTGAAGGAGTGGAAGTGAGGATTCTACCTCTGTGATAAAAAGTCCAGCCAAAATTGGCTGGATTTTTTTTTGGAAATTGTTTTGATTTTGAAATCAAAAGGGATCAATCCGTATTGTTGAGGAGGTAATCCCTCATTCCTATGCAGTCATCCGAGATATTATTTCTCGCGTAAAAATCATTATAATGATGACAATTCATCGGTTCGGGTCTCGATACACAGCCGCGAAAAGCATGCGGCTGCACTCGACCTGACCGCTGAAGGTGATATGGGTAAAGAACACCTGTCAACCCCCTTACTGCGGTCACTTCGAGTGCCGCGCTTTTTGCGGCGTATCGAGAAGCGACTTATAAATTGGTAGTTTTCACGATAATAATAAGCACGTCATTGGAACTTTATCCGGGATCCCCATGTCATAGGCCTCTTTCCAAAAAATCAAAAAGAAAAAAACAAATTCCCCACTAGTCACTGTACATCAGTTATTTCAGGTAATGATCACCCGGCTTTTATCCGATCGTTAGCCCCATCTGTTACATTTTACCTACTTTTGCCCCGATGTTTAATGCAGATCAGGTGTTGAAAAGTATCTGATGCGCAGATGAACAAAGCCTTACATTATTTAAGGCGATAACCGGCCATAATATTTGTGACCATTTATTTTTTTTACATGACCATGTTTTTTCTGATCGTGTACTTGTAAATAAAAATAAGGGATATGGATGTACTGATATTTAAAATTGCCGTACTATTAAGCTTCACCCTGTTTTTCGTACCTCAAAAAGCCAGGCACCTTGTTACGTTATTGCTTGTAGGTACCCTCGCAGTTGTGACGTCCTACTGGGCCGTGCAGAGTTTTATGTCGGTGGAGGTCTGGGAGAAAAACCTGATGTACCTCGTCGATCATCCAGTAAATATCATCATTGATAAGCTTTCCGCCTTTTTTATTTTAGTGATCAACCTTACGGTGATCACCGGAACCCTTTATTCGAAGGGTTATCTGAAGCCCTACACGACATTAAAAACTTCGCAGGAAATGGCCTGGCATTACTTTAACCTGCTGTGGCTGCATAGTTCCATGCTGATGGTGGTTATGTTCCGCGATGCGCTGGCGTTCCTTATTATATGGGAATTAATGTCGCTGGCGTCGTTTTTCCTGGTGATTTTTGAAAGTGAGAAAAAGGAAACCATCCGCATCGGGATCCAGTATTTAATTCAGATGCACATCGGCTTGCTGTTTATCCTGATTGCTTTTGTGGTAGCGGCAGTACAAAGTGGCGCACCCTTCAGTTTCGACGGATTGGAAGTTTACTTCAGCACCCATTCACCCTTTGGATTGTTCCTGCTGTTTTTTATGGGCTTTGGCATCAAAGCGGGTTTCGTTCCGTTGCATACCTGGCTCCCGCACGCGCACCCGGCTGCACCCTCGCATGTGTCGGGTATTATGAGTGGCGTAATGATCAAACTGGGCATCTACGGTATTCTTCGGGTACTTACATATATCCATACGGATCTGATGATGATCGGGATTTTTATTCTGTTGGTGTCGCTCGTGACGGGTGTATTGGGCGTTACGATTGCCATTGTGCAACGCGATGTGAAGAAATTGCTGGCCTACAGCAGCATTGAGAACATCGGGATTATTGGTATTGGTATCGGGCTGGGCGTGGTGGGAATGGCCGCAGATATTCATGTGCTGGCGGCTCTTGGCTTTGCCGGGGGCTTGTTGCATATATTGAATCATTCATTGTTTAAATCATTGTTGTTTTATACTTCCGGAAATGTTTATCAGCAAACCCATACCCGAAATATTGACTACCTGGGCGGCTTGCATGGCAAAATGCCCCGGACCACTGTTTTATTTTTAGTTGGTTCGCTGGCTATTTGCGGACTCCCGCCTTTTAATGGTTTTGTTTCGGAGTTCCTGATTTATTCCGGACTGTTTAAATCCCTGCAAGGGGCTGAATTATTTCCCGTAATATTTATTTTACTGGGTATCGTTGGTCTGGCCGTCATTGGTGGGTTGGCTGTGTTTTGTTTCACGAAAGTGTTCAGCACGATCTTTTTAGGAACCTCTCGTTCCGATCATACCGTGCATAGCGCTGAGGTAAGCAAAAGCATGCTTTTTCCCCTCTGGCTGATCGGTTTGCTGATTCTTTTTATCGGATGCGCGCCGTTTCTGCTGATGCGTCCCCTGGCGGATATTGTGTATGTGTTTACCGGACACACGCAACTGATCACTTCCATGGGTCATTCCATGACAAATATGTGCATTGCTTCCGGTGTCTTAGTGGCCGTTGTCGGATTACTTTGGCTGTTACGCTCACGGGTACAGAAAAACAAAGTGATTCAGCACAATGTCACGTGGGGTTGTGCCTACACTGGGGCAAATGCCGCAGTGCATCAGTATTCTTCAGCATCATATGCCGATAACATCCGGCAACTGGCGCCCGGCGTAGTGGGTGTGAAAAAGGAGTACAAGCATTTTGAGGAAACCGAAATCTTTCCGTCGCCAAGGAGTTTTGATACCCTTTCATCCGACATTTTTGAAGATCATCTGATCACCAAACCCGCCAACAAGCTTCTGAAAGGGATGGCCAGAATTGCTGTTTTTCAAACAGGAAAAACCCAGCATTATCTGTTATATGCGTTGGTATTTTTAATAGTAATTTTATTGTTGACCCTGGTAAACTGGATATAGCATGAGCATACTTTCCATCATATTAATCATTGTGGCTGCGGTTTTCTTTCCGGGAATCATTGGCATGATGAAGTCGCTGGTGGTGGGGCGTAAGATGCCTTCCATTTTTCAGCCGCTGTTTGATGTGATCCGTTTGTTCAAAAAAGGCAGCATTTACAGTACGACCACAAGTTTTGTTTTTCGCCTGGCTCCGCTGGTATATTTTGCTACGGTGTTTGCGTCGATGCTCTTCCTGCCGATTGCAGGGGAGAGGGGATTACTCACCTTTGATAACGACCTTGTATTTTTTGCTTACATGCTGGCCCTCGGTAAATTTTTCATGATCATTGCGGCCATGGATACCGGGAGTGGTTTTGAAGGCATGGGGGCTAACCGCGAAGCGTTATATTCCATGTTGGTGGAACCAGCCTTTTTTATCACGATGGGCTCACTTGCACTGTTTACAGGGTATACGTCATTTTATGATTTGTTTACCAGTGTGCAGATCAATACCGACTTTTCTTATATCATCGGTATTTCTGGCGTGTACGTGCTGATCTTTATTGCCATGGTCGAAAACAGTCGCTTACCGGTTGATGATCCGCGCACCCATCTTGAGCTGACCATGGTACATGAGGTGATGGTGCTCGATTACAGTGGTTTCGATCTGGGGCTGATCCATATCACCTCGTGGATAAAGTTTAGTATTTATACAACGTTAATATCTAATTTCCTTTTACCTGTTGATTGGCCACTGGGATTTCAGATTGCTTGCTTTTTCCTGATTCAGGCCGTGGTTGCGGGGGTTATGGGATTGCTTGAATCGTTCCGTGCCCGAAATAAACTCGATAAGAACCCGCAATGGATCCTGATGTTGTCGGCCATTGCGATTGTTACGTTTCTGGCTACCTTAATTATAGCCGAAAAAATTGTTTTAAACTAATAGAATTATGGACTACATTCTGATCATTTTATATGCGGTAAGCCTGGTATATTTTGCTGTGGCGGAGCGTATGTCGAAGTTTGTGGTGATTCTGAGTATGCAGGGATTTATCCTGTTTGGTGTGGTTTTTTTCAGCCTGAACGAAATTGAAATTTTTGATTTTGTGTTCATCCTTACAGAAACTATTCTTGTGAAAGCCATGCTGATACCGTGGTTTATGAACAGGGTACGAAAGCACAACCAACTGAAGCGTGTGCACGAACCCTATATTCCAGTGTTTTACTCGATCATTATAGTGATACTGAGTCTGGGGGCGAGTTTTTTACTGAGCAATAACCTGCAAAATGCACAGCTCCATACAAAGTTCTTTACGGTAGCCCTGGCTTCGGTGATGTTTGGAATCTACTTTATCGTAGTGCACCGCAATATATTCAGTCACGTAGTGGGATACCTGATTATCGAAAACGGCATCTTCCTGTTTTCACTGGCCGTGGGTAGTCAGATGCCATTAATGGTGAACCTTGCGGTGCTCCTCGACGTTGTGATGGGTGTGCTGGTACTCGGAATATTTATCAACCGCATCGGCGATACGTTTCATAGTGTGGAAATTAAGAATTTATCTGAATTAAAAGATTAGGCATGCTGGGTATTTTTTTTATCGGTGCAATCGTAATTAGTCTTCTGATATTCCTGGTGAATAGGAGGGGACTGACCACCGTGCTGTCCTATGTGTTTCTGGCATCGGAGATGGGCATCAGCATTTACGCCGCGCTGAACATCAATACGGTCGACACCCGTTATTACAGCTTTGATGCACTGGGGGTTTTGTTTATGATGGTATTGGCCATTCTCAGCATTGCTACTTTTTATCATAGCCGGCTTTATCTGATCCGGCATTCATTTACCCGGCGACAGGAAAGTATTTATTATGCAGCCCTGATCATGTTGATTGCAGCCATGACCAGTGCTTATTTTGCAGAGAACATCGCGTTGATGTGGGTGAGTATTGAGGCTACCACTTTATTTGTGTCGGTGCTGATTATTCACGAACGGACCAAGGAAGCCATTGAGGCTTCATGGAAGTATCTGTTTATTTCATCTGTGGGCGTGGCGTTGGCCTTCATGGGTATTTTGTTTTTGAGTATCGTGGCCACCAAGGGAGGATTGTCTGATTTAAGTCTGCGCAATCTGCTTACCATTGCTCAGGAAATGGATACCAACTGGCTCAAGATCGCATTTTTACTGGTGATTACGGGCTTCAGTGCAAAGATGGGTCTTTTCCCGCTGCACACGGTGGCCGTTGATGCGCATACAGTTGCACCCCCACCCATCAGTGCTTTTATTTCAACCACCTTGATGAATGTTGGGTTTATCGGGATTTTCCGCGTATTTACAATTATCGCACAAACCGAAGTGCTGCAATGGGCGCAGCATGTATTGCTGATTGCGGGGATACTTTCCATCGCAATGTCGGCCATACAATTACTGCGTATCAGGCATTTCAAGCGTATGTTCGCTTTTTCCAGCCTGGAACATATGGGGTTGGTTGCCATCGGACTGGCCATAGGCGGCATGGGGTATTATGCCGCTATTCTGCAGATCGTGTTTCATTCATTTGCCAAATCAAGTTTGTTCTATCAGATCGGACAGGTGCATTCAATCTATAAATCGTATTGGGTTAAAGATATCGGAAAGTATTTCAAAGTTAACCCTGCCGGCGGTTTCGCCTTGTTGTTCGCATTTATTTCCATTACGGCCATGCCTCCTTCGGGTTTGTTCATCAGCGAACTGATTCTCATTAAAGCCATGTTTGCCGGGGGCTATGCTGTGATTGCCATCATTATATTATTGTTGCTGACGGTAGTAATTTTTGTGTTTGGAAAACATTTATTTTCACTGTTGTATGGCGAAACGGACTCAACAGTTAATGTGTCGAAAATAAAACTGAATCCTTACGAAACCATTTCGCAATACGTGTTACTGGGACTTGTGGTGTATCTGGGTGTGGCCCCGCCTGCGTATTTCACAGATCTGGTGCACCAGGCCATTGCTATTTTAAATTAACCGAGATGCCGGAAACCTATCATTATATTAAAGTCAGAAATGGTGATTCCGTTGCCATACAGGGTATTCCTGTGATTCCTTACCGGGAATTTTTTTCGGAAGCATTATTCTTACTCAAAGCAGGGGAGCGGCATTGTGCAGCCTATTACGCCTATCCCGACGAAAAGGGGCTTCACTTTATTATGGTGATTGCCGATGACGCTTCGCATGAACTCTTGTTGATGTCGCATAAGATGTCGCATGATGCTCCCAAAGAGCTGGAATCGCTAACACTGCAGATCTTTGCCCTGCACATTTTTGAGCGTGAGATTTATGAAAATTTCGGCATTGTCTTTTTAAACCACCCGTGGCTTAAGCCGGTGAGGTATGCGTTTAACCGCTATCATCAGGAACAAAAATTACAAGATTACCCTTTCTATACCATTAAAAGCGAGGAACTGCACGAAGTTGGCGTTGGTCCGGTACATGCCGGAATCATTGAGCCCGGGCACTTCCGTTTTATCTGCAACGGTGAAATGGTACTGCACCTCGAGATACAGCTGGGCTGGCAGCATCGCGGCGTTGAGCAGTTATTACTGGATAAAAAAACCATGCTGCAACGCAACCTGCTGGCCGAAAACATTGCCGGAGATACCGCTATCGGGCATAGTCTGGCGTTTGCGCAACTCATGGAAACGCTCACCGGTACTGAAGTTTCGGAACAGCTGCAGCTGGAGCGCGCCATAGCCCTGGAGCTCGAACGCATTGCGATTCATACCGGTGATATTTCAGCATTGTGTGTGGATGTGGCTTATCATCTCGGCGCAAATGTTTTCGGGATTCTGCGCACCGGCATTATTAATTTTATGCAGTCGTGGTGTGGCAACCGTTTGGGAAAAAGCATGATCAGGGTGGGAGGGACCAATGCCCCACTGACCGCAGCCCTCAGGGATAATCTTATCAAAATCCTGGAAGATTTTGAAAAGCATTTTGTAGAAATGGTGCATGTAACCTATCGTTTGCCGAGTGTGCAGAACCGTTTCGATTTTGCCGGAAAAATCACGGAGCATCAGGCAAGGCTTGTGGGCACCGTGGGTCCTTCGGCGAGAATGATCAATGTGCCGCGCGATATCAGGGTTTCTCATCCCTTTGCGGGATTTCAACGTTTTCCGATCGAAATGGACCTGCGCGAAAAAGGGGATGTGTTTTCACGCTTTTTATTGAAGCGCAAAGAAATTGCCCTATCGATAGCATGGATCAGGAAGGTGCTGGAAGAGTTTCCTTTTGATTTCAGCAACAGCGAAAAGCCTTCGGAGAACCCTTCGTTAAAAGCAAATCGTTTTTCTGTTTCGCTAACCGAAGGTTGGCGTGGCGAGATTTGTCATTGTGCTGTAACCGACGATCATGGCGGATTGAAGCATTATAAAGTTAAGGATCCTTCGATGCATAACTGGAAAATTCTGGAGTTATCTTTAAGAGATTTAGAGATTTCAGATTTTCCGATAAATAATAAAAGCTACAATTTGAGTTATTGCGGACACGATTTGTAATGTAGAGACAAGGCATGCCTTGTCTCGGTGATATGGTGAAATGATGATTTCATAATGGGATGGTTGGATTTGTTTATGGATGAATTGATCAGAATATATGTTTGAAGAAGTTAAAGTTATAGCGCATAACGGGAAGCAGTACATTACGGATTTGCGGAAAGCCGTGGTACCTGCACCTTTTCGTGGGAGGCCGGTGATTACGACCGCTTCCGCAGATGAGGCACGTATTGCAGCCGTATGTCCTTTGGGTGCTATTACCACTGCACCTTTGTGCATCGACCTCGGGAAGTGCGCTTTCTGCGGGGAATGTGCGAATGCTTTTCCTGAAAAGATCCATTTTACCAACGATCATAAACTAGCGACCAATGTCAGGGAACACCTGCTGGTAAAGGAAGGCGACGATCGTGCAGTGACCATCGATCAGCACCAGATCCGTGCGGAAGTGAAGGCTACCTTTGGAAGGTCGCTGAAATTGCGGCAGGTATCTGCTGGTGGCGACAATTCCTGCGAGTGGGAGCTGGGCGCCTGTGGAAACGCCAACTTCGATATGGGCCGGTATGGGATCGAATTTGTAGCATCTCCGCGGCATGCGGACGGCATTGTACTCACCGGTCCGCTCACGGTCAACATGGCCCATGCGTTGAAAACCACCTGGAACGCCATTCCCGAGCCGAAAATATTTATCCTGTGCGGGGTGGATGCTATCAGCGGTGGCATTTTTGCCGACAGCAAAGCCATTAACCGCAGTTTTTTAAACGAGATTCATGTGGATCTTTACATACCCGGCAACCCTTCGCACCCGTTGACGATCATCAACGGAATTCTTGAATTGACAAGGGGTTGAGTCGGGTAATTCTCGATAGGGGGATCCCGAAATAAATTCGGGATGACGGCTACTATCTAGGTTTTGATAAAGAGACCAACGAATTATAATACCAATCTGCACAAGGCGGTCATGCTGAACTCGTTTCAGCATCCCCTGGAAAAGTTTGCATCTTACTCGCTGATCACCCTGACCTCAGTACGCCGGTTTTTAGCCTTGTTGGCATCAGAGTTATTATCCACCAACGGGACTTTTTCGCCATAACCTTTAGTGAGGATGCGGTTTGTAGAAATTCCTTTATCCGTAAGGTACTTCTTTACAGCATCTGCGCGGCGTTGCGAGAGGGTCATGTTGTGTGTATCATCACCATCGCTGTCGGTATGCCCGGCCAGTTCTATGGTCATGGTCGGACTGGCGTTCAATGCTTTGTACAATTGATCCAATGCCGGAAAGGATACGGGTTTCAGATCCCATTTGTCGACATCAAAATAGACATTTTCGAGGGTGTAGGTTCGGGTATATTCTTCAATCACTTTGATGCGCACCATGCAATCGAATTCCGAAAGCCTTGAATCGGCGGGCAATTCAAGTTTCAGACTAAAACTTTTTCCGAATTTTTCCACGATCACGTCGTAGATTTTATGTTGTTCCACCCAGGTGGTACATTTTCCTTCAATGTCGGTTTGGCCGGTAAACAGCAGCTGGTCGTTCAGTTTGAGTTTGATTACGGCCGTGCCTTCCGCTACACCGATGTCATCAGTGACCACAAAATTCACTTTACATTTACCTGCATTCGCATCAGGGACATTTGATGCTCCTGCCACAGGAATAGCAATTTCGAAAATGGTTTTATCGAGTGAGGGTACGGTCATGTTTGAGCTGTATGTAGCGCCGTTCGCAGTCGTCCGGAGCAACATTTTCAATCCTTGTTTAAGCTTTACGGAAGACTGACCGCGGTCGTCAGTAACGTATTCACCGATTTTATCACCACTGATGTTTTCGAGGCTGAATTTTTGTCCCACCATTGGCTTGTCACCCGAAGTGATCTCTACCACTACATTACAGGTTTTTTCCCCCAAAGGAATGGTTACTGCTTCTCCCTGATCGATCAGGATTTTGCAGCTGGTTTTAAAATAGGCAGCGGTGGCATCGGTGCTGATGGGCACCTCAAAGTACCAATCCTGTCCGCCTTCCACAAAAAAGACAGTGTACTTCACTCCCCGTTTGAGCTTGGTTTTGAATTCACCATTTACATCTGTTTTGCCGGATGCCGCAACGGTTTCGTCAGGGTTTTTGATTTGCAGGGTCTTCATTGCAATTACCTTGTCCGATTTATCTTTCAGGGTAATGGTGGTGAGAATATATTCATCATTTACGCCAATCTGGGCAAATGCCGGGGCAATGAAGCCGATCAAAAGCAGGATGATTATTTTTTTCATGGCTCGGTTTTTTAGTGTTTTGATGTAAATGTAGTGATATTATAAATGCTGTACACAGAGGAAGTATCAGTAAGTGTATATTTATTTTTCAATTCCTCAAGGGTTGCATCTGAACCTAAAGCAAAGATAGTCCCGCAATCCATATAAATGATCTTTCCGGCGTTGTTCAGGATACTGTCCGGAACATCAGTCAGTTGACTGACCGGATATATATTGTTCTGTTGCAAACGAAGGGTGGTGCTGTTGTATTGTACAAAAATATTACGGTCGTAATGATAGGCAAACTCGAGTTGGGCATATTCCGGACTGATGAGTACCACGCTTTCTTTTGTTTGCATTTGCCGGATTCTCTCTGTCAGTTCAGCCACCCTGCGGTGGTTGTCGGGATTGGGCTGAAAGAAAATCAGCATGCAAACAGCAATACCTGTATTGCAGAATATCCCCAGCCATTTCGGAAGCCTTAAATGATGAAAAAACCCTGCAATGATAATGTATAAGACCGGGGTCAGAAAAAGCAGGTAGCGATCGAGAAACACCGGTAATTTTAACGAAACCAGAAACATCAGTACCCAGGCACAACCAAACCAGAGACTAAGGTAAACCAGCGTGGGGTTTTTCCTGAGATCACCGATAAGGCTCTTCATTTTATTCTTAAACAGGAAATACCCGGAACCGATCAGTCCTATCGCAATAATCACCATACTCACATAGCGCGAATTCACGAAACGGTTGATGTTTCCGTAAAGTTCTGTCCAGTCTGGCGTGTGAACCCATGTTCCTGATGAGGAAGCGTTGAACCTGTTGAAGAAGGTGATCCAATTGGGCGTGTAGGCGGCCATCAATACAACCAGCAAAGTAAGCGTCGATCGCCATAGTTTTTTCCGCTCAGGATGCAGGAGCAGCCACAGGGTTTGCATAACAACTACCACCCAGCCAAAGTAGTGGGAGTATACCAGCAGAATATCACACAACAGCAACCACCAGAACAATTCGTTTTTTGTAGGTTGTTCAATGGTTTTTATTACCAGATAAACATTACAGAGGGCCAGAAATTCGAAAATGGCGTACACCCTGGCTTCATGGGCAAATAGCATCTGTAGTGTGGAAAGTGTGAAAAAGACAGAGGCGAACAGGGCGGTGCGTTTGCTGAATAATTTCGCGGTCAGCAGAAAAACCAGTCCGGCGGTCATAGCGCTGAAAATTACCGAGGGCAGCCTGACCGACAGTGCTGAAATGCCAAACGCTTTTATCCAGTAATGTAAAAGAAAAAAATGCAGGACCGGGTTATTTTCCGATTTGAGCATCTGCCAAATTTCTGGCAGGCTGTGCTGTGCCCACCATATGCTGAATGGCTCATCCATTGCCACATCACGGGCATCGATATACCAAAGTTTCAGCAGCAGGTTCACCACAAATATTGCAGCAACCCAAATCCAAACAGACTTCCTGTTTATTTTCAATGGTCAGAATTTTTTAATCACTAATGTTGAAGAATCACCCTGGTGGTCCAACGTTTTCCATTGCATCGCATATCCATAAAGTACAATCCTGACTTAAGGGAACGCAGATCCACACTGAATTGTCCTGATGACGGTGAACCATTGATCGAAGGAATTTGAAGGGCCCGTCCGGAGATATCATACAGGATTATCTGCAGTGTCCCTGCAATTACAGAAGGGTTTAGTTGTACGTTGAGAAAATCGCTGGTGGGATTGGGATAAACCATAATGTCAATGGGCAGATCACTTGCCGGTTCATCCGTGCCAACCGTGTAGTCACAGGTGCCCTCCGTTACCGCATTGCTGCCGGTTTTGATAACGTAGACATTGGTGTTGGAGGGTCCGAATCCCGCGGTATATCCAGAAATCAGGTAGCCTTTATCGCGCGTTTGAAAAGCCATTGTGGCTTCTTCATTTTCGGGGGTGCCAAAGGTATTGCCGTATTTATAAAAATTAATATCGCCGATAATCGCCACAAACATTTCGCGGCCGCCGTGTCCTGCGCCGGTGGTGTAACCACTGATAACATATTGCGCAGAATCGTTTAACGTTACACAGTTGGCAACATCTTCGCCCGGACCAATATTCCAAAACTCGGGGAGTTTCCAGATGTAGTTGTAGTTTGAATCATAGCGCATCAGCCATGTTTCGGTTAGTTGCGCGCCATAACTGCGGGTGTAGCCCACAAACACAAATCCCTTGTCGGGAGTAGTGCGGAATGAATTCACACAATCTTCGAGCGTGTCGCCATAAAAGCATGACCATAGCGTATCCCCGTCGGTATTGAGTTTGAGTATCCATGCATCCTGGTCGCCGTGACCGAAACTCCTGGTATTGGCAGCAATCATGTAGTTGCTATCGGGAGCAATATCACCCGAGGTGCCGAAATCAAGAGAATCGCCGCCAAACGTGCGTGTCCATAAAGTATCTCCGGCGAAATTCGTTTTTACGATATAAACATCCGCATCGCCGGCCCCATAGCTGTATGTTTTACCAATAGAGAGGAAGGCGCTGTCGGGGGTAATCAGTACTGTTTGCCCGAAATCCCAGCTGGCTCCGCCAACTTCTTTTTCCCATTCCGTGTTGCCGGCTGAATCTGTTTTAATCAGCAGGAGGTCATAACTGCGTCCTATGTTTGAATATACACTTCCCGTGATGATAAAGCCTTTGTCGCTGGTTTGTTTGAAGTCGGAAGCCCATTTCAGATCTGTATTATTCACTATGCGCTCCCACTGGATGATGCCAAGCGTGTCGATTTTAACCAGATGAATTTTGGTATTTCCTACCTCACTGCCTGAGTTCGATAAAATTACATAACCGCCGTCCTCTGTTTGAATGATCCCGCTTCCGCTGTTATACAATCCTTCACCGTAGGTCTTTTGCCATTTAACCGGCACCTGTGCCAGCACGCTGGACAGACCAACAAAAAGACCGATTATGGAGATTGCAAAACGTTTCATATCACAAGGATTGGTATAAAGTGAAAAACCCGCTTAATCCGGCCGAACTGCGTGGACTGATGATCGAATTGAGGGTAGAGGTGCCCAGTCCTAAATAGGTGCGACCATTGATCTGTGCTTTCATGTTTAATCCGAAATTCCAACTGCCATAACCGCCGTAGGTCATTATAGGGTTAATATTTAACGAGGATTTTTTGATGAAAATCCGATAGCCCGGACTAAAGGAGAAAAAGGGTTTATACACCGAGAAAAATCGGTGCTTTGCTTCGGCAGTGAGCGTAAAAGGGGTGCCATTAACATAATAGGTATAGATTACATCAATTTCCATGGGAAGTTTGGATACATAAGCACCCTCGTGGTCGCTTCCGATGATCGCCTGTGTGAGGCTATCTCCGAAGTCTGAATTGAACATGGGTTGATTCAGGTCAAAAATATCGGCTTCAAACCCATCAAATTTAATGGTGGTATCGCGGGTGAAATTATCGGGGAATCCATCCCAGCGGATGTATCCCAAATTGCTCAGTCGTAGCTGGAATTCGTGCTGCTTAAGATCGGTGTAGTTGTAGCTGAAGTCCATGGCACCGCCATAGCCGTTGAAAGACCCGAAGCCCTCGCTGTTGCTGTCGGTTTTAAAAACATCCATATCCATATCGAGGGCCACATATTCTCCATCTTTCTGTGTAAAAAGGGAGGCTTTTTTTACGTCAATACAAAGGTTTTTCTGACCGATATTAAAGCCAAATGCCCATCCAAACTGGTGCATACCATGCTTACCTTTGAACACTTTAAAAACCCCGGCTTTCACCTGCTGGTATGCCATGATGTTCAGTTTCATATTGTCCAGTTTCACGAATTGGTCGCTGTAGGGCTCATTTCCGAAGAACAGCAAATCGAAAAAACTTTTCCTGAACGAAATCTCTGCAAAGGAATGTTCTTCCACACCGATGTAATACCCGAATTTTCCCTTATAATTATTGGGAGCGAAAAAATAAAACAGGCCGCCATCGAGGCTGTATCCTGCGGTATTCTTGTCGTTCAGGCGGTTGCTGTTGCGTGCCCGCAATTCATCCGGTAAGTAAGCTCCTTTGTAGTACTGTCCAATGAAATCGTTGGTCAGACTGGAGGCATTGAGGTCGAAAGTGGTGGACAAATAGAGGTGGTGCGTCCCTTTATCGAAGGGTGCAATGCTATCCTTTTGCGCTAAAGCCGGCGTAAACAGGCCACATCCGAAAAGTATAAAAAGTAAACCGCGTACGTTGTTATTCCACCACATAATTAAATTTCCCTGTAACTTTCATATCCAGACGATAGGAATCATAGATATGCACATATTGCGAGCCTGCATTGGTTGTGTTAAAATAGGCCGCAACATATAATTGCGACGCACTGTATAAAAGATCGATCCGCTCCCTGCTGAGGGGAACATGTATTACTGAACGCACGGCATCCGGCGCAAAGCCATCGCTGTTGAGCGGAGCATCCTGAATAAATTCGTGATCAATAATAATATCAATGACATTTCCTTCAGCATCAAGCGCAATAAGCATAACCTCTGCATTAAACGGAAAGCCGTTATCTGCCAGCAACATCAGTTCTCCGCTGTTGATTTGTCTGGAATCATCCACTTCACCCAGCGAAAAAGCCATGGTGTCGCCCAGGTTCAGATTGCTGGCCATCAGCGATAAAGGAATTTCCATATCGAGATATGCCGTCAGGTTTTTTCCGGCGTATACAAAGTCGTTACCGGAAGAAATATTACCCAGGGGATTGGATTCCACATCGATGGAATAACGCATCTGGTCGGGCAGGTTTTCAACCATGTCGAGAACGTTGGAGCTGTTGAGGTCGAAAGCGTAAACGGAAGGAGTAACCGGTTGCGATGGGTTGTAGGTTTCGAGGGCCCGGCTGATGTTGATGGTTTGCCCGATAACCGGACTGTTCAGTGCTATTTCATGGCCGCTTTGGGTGTTGATAGCGGTGATTTCTTTAAACTTTACACGCACATCCACCCCAAAGTTATTTTCGAAATATAAACTCATTTTGATGCTTTCCAGGTCAATCGTGCCCCCGTGAATACTGTTGAACAATTTAATGGGAGAGTTCGAAGGACCGAAGGAATATTGATGCTGTGCAAAATATCCCCTGGCGTAACTTATGCCTACCTCTTCGAAGGTGACCAGCATATCGAATTGGTCCTGTGCCGTGAGTGTTACCGTGTTGGCGGTTGCAGAAAGCTGAGCTTTAGAGGAGGTGACAATATGGTTGGACGAAAGCAGATTTTGCCCGCGCATGTCGAGACTATAGCCACTTACATCAAAGCGCTCTTTGAAATGATAAGGCGTACCGTTGGCAGCCGGGACCGTTTTGGTGATCTGAAAATACTGCCCGTTTTTAGTTGCCGACAGTATTTTATACGTAATCAGCACTTCTTCGTTCAGCGTATTGATGAATTCTACGGCGATGAAACCCCTGGAAAGGTCCAGTCTGCTGACCTCCGCACCGTTGAAATCAAAAGTTTCCTGTTCGGTTTGATTGTAAATATCTTGTCCGGCCGTGATTTGTGCGCCCGGTAATCCGGGGTAGTACTTGTGTGAGATGGTATCGGGGACATCCAGCAGGGTGTCCAGTTGGAAGGTATAGATGGGGTTTTTATAGACCAGTGTAACTGTGTTGCCGCTCTCGACCTGCAACAGCGAGTCGGCAATCAGGTCTTCAATTGTTAAGCTGGTTTTGATCAGCGGAATTTGCACATCCACATCCCACGAAGGGGAAGAATCTTTGCGGCAGGAATGAAAAAGCACGGCAATACTTACAAGAAGGAAGAAATAGATACAGCGCTTTTGCATAGTTAATGTTTGGTGTAAAATTAAGAAAATATGTAAACCCCATAGGTTTTAGATGCAATTTTATTGCAGAGCCCACTAAAGACACGGGAAAAGAGTACTTGGTTGCTTAGATCAATAGTTGTACTTCTTGCCCCACAGCGATTTAAGTTTCTGGCGTATTTCCTTTTCCCGGGGGTTATCACCGGGGTCATAGAATTTTTTCCCGTTTATTTTATCCGGAAGGAAATCCTGTTCTACGAAATTGCCTGCGAAATCGTGTGCGTATTGGTATCCCTTATGGTAGCCGAGTTCCTTCATCAGCTTGGTGGGCGAATTCCGTAAAGGCAGCGGTACTGAAAGGTCGCCGCTGTTTTGTACTTCGGCCAGGGCATTTTCGATGGCCATGTAAGAGGCATTACTTTTTGCCGACGAGGCCAGGTAAACCACTGTTTGAGCGAGGATAATGCGGCTCTCCGGATAGCCGATCATATGCACGGCGTTGAAGCAGGAAGTGGCCAGCAATAAGGCATTGGGATTCGCATTGCCAATATCCTCGGAAGCCAGAATCAGCATACGGCGGGCAATAAATTCGGGGTCTTCCCCGGCTTGTATCATGCGGGCGAGCCAGTATACCGCAGCGTTGGGGTCGCTGCCGCGCATGGATTTGATGAAAGCTGAAATGATATCATAATGCTGTTCGCCCGATTTATCGTACAGCGCAAGGTTTTGCTGAATCACGGTAAGCACCATTTCGTTGGAAATAAAGAGTTCCTTCTGGTCAGCCATGGACGAAACCACCAGTTCAATGGCATTCATGAGCTTGCGTGCGTCTCCGCCCGAAATGCGCAGTAAGGCTTCGGGTTCAGCAACTTCAATTTGTATCTGATATTCCTTTGCCAGGAAATCGATGGCGCGGGTGACCAGTTGCAGCAGTTCTTCCTTTTCGAGGTTTTTCAGAATGTACACTTGGCAGCGGGAGAGGAGCGGGGAAATTACTTCGAATGAAGGGTTTTCGGTTGTGGCACCGATGAGGGTGATAATTCCTTTTTCTACCGCACCCAGTAAGGAATCCTGCTGGGCTTTATTAAAACGGTGGATTTCATCGATAAACAGGATGGCCTTTCCACTATCCTGTTTGGCTTTCTCAAACACTTCCCTCACGTCTTTTACACCTGAATTAACGGCACTCAGGGTGTAGAAGGGTCGCGACAGGCTTTGTGAAATGATATGGGCCAGTGTTGTTTTGCCCACGCCCGGAGGTCCCCACAAGATCATCGAAGGAATATTCCCCGATTCAATGGCTTTACGCAGTATGGCATCTTTTCCAACGAGGTGTACCTGTCCGATATATTCATCCAGCGACTGGGGTCTGAGCCTTTCGGCCAGAGGTGTATGCAGTTCCATAACAAAATTTTATACAAAAGTACGATGTTCGTTGGTGGGAAGAGGGACTTTGGTGATAATAAATCGGTAACGTTAACGGGTAATAATTGATCTCCCTGATATCCGGGGGATCCCGAAATGAATTCGGGATGACGGCTTCAATCCGGGGTTTGAACTAGGGGCTAACAGATTAATGAGGTATAACTTGCATGGTGCGGTCATGCTGAGAAATCATTTCGCGCACAATAATCATTATGATGATGACATTTAAGCGGTTCGGATCTCGATACACAGCCGCGAAAAAACGCGTCTGCACTCGATCTGACCGCTGAAGGTGATATGAACAGGGCGCTTTTAGCGGCCTTTCTGCACGGTCACTTCGAGTAGCCGCGTTTTTTGCGGCGTATCGAGAAGCGACTTATAAATTGGTAGTTTTTAAGATAATAATAAACACGTCATTGGCAACTTGTTTCAGCATCCCCTGGTAAAGCATGGGGATCCCGAAATGAATTCGGGATGACGGCTTCAATCTGGGTTTTGATAATGCGGTTGAATTGCATATTAACAAATCTCATCATGTAGCAGTCATGCTGAACTTGTTTCAGCATCCCCTGCATGAAACATGATTCCTGCACCCGCTTCAGTATTTCCCTGACATTAAGGCATTAGCGAAACAAAAAAATAAATATCGAAAAAAGCATTTTTATACCGATTTTTTTTCTACTTTTGCCCCTCTTTGCCCAGGTGGTGGAATCGGTAGACACACCAGCTTGAGGGGCTGGCGCCCGTTAGGGTGTGCAAGTTCGAATCTTGTCCTGGGCACAGGCTGCAAACAACGTTAGTTGTTTGCAGTTATTCGCCCGGATGGCGGAATTGGTAGACGCGCTAGTTTCAGGGACTAGTATTCTCACGGGTGTGCAGGTTCGAGTCCTGTTCCGGGCACAAGGCAGATCGAAAGGTCTGCTTTTTTTTTGGAACAGGACGAGAAGTTTATCCCGCTGCTTTATGGCGGGATGTCGGATCAAGCGGAAAACCTGAGGATGGGTTCGGTCTTCAAAGGACACCATCCCTATTTCCTTCTTCCTTCCAACCGCACTGCAACCGTAAAGCATTCATTTTCTTTATTTTACTTTTGTCTTGTCAAAAGTAAACAAAACCGCTTTCCCGGCCCAAGGCAATTTTCGCACGCAAAAACAG